>ERZ808286.117-NODE-117-length-63960-cov-6.316767_pt1 | contig 63960 bp, 67 predicted proteins | sample MGYA00521276_ERZ808286 | MGnify/ENA primary metagenome ERZ808286 (study PRJEB31516, sample SAMN03275607) | gut metagenome | biome: mammalia-associated habitat; material: feces | host: Papio cynocephalus | place: Kenya | collected 2012-08-01 ... | reverse complement strand
GTACATACTCAAAGGAGGCTTGTATGGGCAAAGTTCAGATATGCGGAATCGACACCGCAACGCTACCCAAGATAAGCGCAAAAGAATGCGACGAATTGCTTTTGAAAATCAAGCGCGGCGATAGTGAAGCACGCGATTTGTTTTTGCGTGCGAATATGCGACTCGTTTTGTCTTGCGTGGGCAGATTTTCAAAGTCGTCGGAAAGCGCGGACGATTTGTTTCAAGTCGGTATGGTCGGACTTTTGAAGGCTCTCGACAATTTCGACGTAAATCTCGACGTCAGATTTTCAACGTATGCCGTGCCTATGATAATAGGCGAGATGAGGCGCGCAATACGCGACCGCACCACGATTAAAGTGTCGAGAAGTATGCGCGATACGGCGTACAAGGCGTTGAAAGCGAGAGAGGATTTGTCAAAACTCAACGCAAACGACCCGACGATGACGGAAATCGCCGAAGAAATCGGCGTACCGCTTTGCGAAGTTGCTTGCGCGCTCGACGCGGTGAGCGAACCCGTATCTTTTTACGAACCCGTTTATAACGACGCGGAGGAAGGACAGGAACTCATCGACCAACTTGCCGACAAGAAAGAAACGAGCGAAAACTGGACGGAAAAAATCGCTTTGCACGAAGCGTTGAAAAACGTTCCCGAACGCGAAATGGAAGTCGTGCGATTGCGCTATTTCGACGGCAAAACGCAAATAGAGATAAGCAAAATCGTTGGCATATCGCAAGCGCAGGTATCTCGCCTTGAAAAATCCGCGATAAAGCGCATAAAATCGTGTATGAATTGATTTTCGGCGGTGTTATATCAGCCGTCAAAACTCTAAAAATTGTTGCGAAAACCAATAAAAAATACGGCGAATCGCCGTATTTTTTATATCGATTGAAGTTGCAATGTCAATGTTCAATAGAAATGACGTTTCGATTGCATTGAGGTTTCGATTACAATAAAGTTCCATTAACAATGAGGTTTCGATAACAACGATAACAACAGCGAATAATAGTTATATATATTTTAATTTATCAATAAGATATATCCTTGTTTTGCTCGTTGGTTTGGGCGGAGTCTTCCGCCATCGTCATTGCGTAGTTGCCAACGAGTTCCACCAAAACCGCGTCCGCGCCGATTTTCATAATCCGATTCCAAGGGATAAATATGGTTTCCGCGCTCGTAATGCTTTTCAAAAGGCTCTTTTTGCCGGGCACGACGATTCCGCATACGTTTCCGCAATTCGTAAAAATAATGTCGCACGCCTTGCCGAGTTCCTTGCCGTCGGCGACGTTTATCACGGTCTTTCTTGATAGTTCCGCAAACGAGTATTGTCTTTGTGCCATACTAAATGATATTCCGCGCCGCCTTTTTTATTCCGACAAAAATCCGCTTTGAAACATAAAAAACGTATAAAATGCGCAAAAGCCGCTCGTTCGTTGTGCTTAATTGTCCTATAAACCCACTAAATATGGTATTTTTTCATAAATTAAGGTTTACATTTTTTACAATATATTGTATAATATTCGCAATAAAAGTCGAGGTATGTAGACAAATGAAATGTATATATTGCGGTAGTATGGACAGCAAAGTTGTAGATTCCCGCCAAAACGAGGACGGCACTTCCATTCGCCGTCGCAGAGAGTGTGTGGTTTGCGGCAAGCGTTTCACGACTTATGAAACCGTCGAATCGACGCCCGTAATGGTCATCAAAAAAGACGGTTCTCGCCAAGCGTTCGACCTCAATAAAATCAAAATCGGCATTATGAAAGCGTGCGAAAAACGCCCCATTTCGATGTCGTCAATCGACAGACTCGTAGGCGATATTCAACGCAAGGTGCTCAATTCGCTCGACCAAGAGATTTCTTCCACCGCGCTCGGCGATATGGTTATGGAAGGCTTAAAGAGCATAGACGAAGTTGCGTACGTCCGTTATGCGTCCGTCCACCGTCAATTCAAGGACATCAACACCTTGCTCGACGAAATCGAAAGCCTTGTCAAACTCAAAGAGGAAATGACCAAGAAAAACGACTGATTTTGATAAAAACGTCGGATTCAAAACGAACGATTGCTTAAAGAAAAGCGATTTATTTGAATAAGAAGTTTTTGTTAAGTTAAAAATGAAAATCGACAACGCAAAGCGCAACTCGTTTCGCTTTGCGTTTTTTAATGTGCTTTTACATCAAATCGTCTTTGTTGACGGATTTTTTGATTTTTTCAAGGGCTTTTTTCTCGATTCGGGAAACGTACGAGCGTGAAATATTGAATTTTTTTGCAACTTCGCGCTGGGTGAGCGCGCCCGTGTTTTCAAGTCCGTAGCGCAGTTTGATTATCTGATACTCTCTTTCGTCAAGCGCGGAGTTGGTGATTTGCGACAGTTTTTCCATCATTATCGAGTTTTCCACGTCCTCGATGACGTTCTGGTCGGATTCGAGCATATCCATAATCACGAGTTCGTTGCCGTCCTTGTCAACGCCTATGGGTTCGTTGAGCGACACGTTCGAGCGGTGCTTTTTGCTCGTGCGCATTGTCATAAGGATTTCGTTTTCGATACAGCGCGAAGCGTAGGTGGCAAGGGAAGTTCCTTTGTCGCTTTTGAAACTCTCGATTGCTTTCATAAGTCCTATCGAGCCTATGGATATAAGTTCGTCGTTGTCGCCGTAGTTGGCGTATTTCTTTGCGATATGCGCCACGAGGCGCAGATTATGCTTTACGAGGATTTCCTTTGCTTCCTTGTCGCCGTTCGCGCTTTTTTTGAGGTATTCTTGCTCTTTTTCTTTGGACAACGGCTTTGGAAAAGAACTCTTTTCCGTCATATAGGAAGAAAATATGATAAGATTTTTCAAAAGAGTCAGCAAGTTTTCCAAAGCCATTTAAGTCCTCCGAGTTGTATATTTTATGGCGTAGGCTTGCAAAAATTGACAATTATCGACAAAGCGTAAAAAACATTTTGTCAAAACGACCCCGAAGTGTTGACAAGGCGGCGATTTGGCATTATAATCCAACAGGTCGCGGGGGTGCAAAGCTTTTCGCGACGAAAAAAACGAGGCCTAAAATAATAAATTATTTTATACGTTCGTTTGAAAAATACGAAATTCAGAGGTTGAAATGAGAAAATACGATATTTGTATCGTCGGTGCAGGCCCAGCGGGAATCTTTACCGCAATCGAACTTTTGCGCAACGGAAGCAAGAAAAAAATGTGCATAATCGAAAAAGGACAACCCGTCGAAAAGCGCGTATGTCCAAAGACGTTCGGCGGCGAGTGCCGCAACTGCAAACCCTATTGTCATATTACGACGGGTTTTTCGGGCGCGGGCGCGTTTTCGGACGGTAAACTTTCTCTTTCATACGAAGTCGGCGGCGAACTTCCGCAACTCATCGGCGCGGATAAGGCGCAGGAACTCATCGATTACACCGACAAGATATATCTCGAATTCGGCGCGGACGAGCATATCGAAGGTCTCGGAAACGAGCAAAAAGTCAAGGAAATCCGCAGAAAAGCGATTCAGGCAGGCTTGAAACTCGTAGATTGCCCCATTCGACACCTCGGCACTGAAAAAGCGCACGATTTGTACCTTGCAATCGAAAACTATTTGCGAGATAACGGCGTCGATCTCATTTTCGCAAGACAATGCGACAACATAATTCTCGAAGGCGACGAGTGCAAAGGCGTGTATATCGAGGACAGTAAGGGCGGAAACAAAGAGGAAATCTTTGCGGACAAAACCATTATCGCAACGGGCAGACGCGGCGCGGACTGGCTTGAAAAGATGTGTGCGGAACACAACATCGCGCACGCCCCGGGCGTCGTCGACATCGGCGTGAGAGTCGAAGTGCGCAACGAGATTATGGAAGAAGTCAACGACGTGCTTTACGAGTCCAAACTCATCGGTTATCCCGAACCGTTCAAGAACAAAGTGCGTATTTTCTGCCAAAATCCCGGCGGATTCGTGTCGCAAGAGAACTACGACAACGATTTGGCAGTCGTCAACGGACACAGTTACAAGGAAAAGAAAAGCGACAACACGAACCTTGCTATTCTTTGCTCGCATTCCTTCACAGAGCCGTTCAAAGAGCCTATAGCATACGCACAGCGCGTGGGCGAACTCACGAATATGCTCGGCGCAGGCAAGATTATGGTGCAACGCTACGGCGATATATTGAGCGGAAAGCGTACTTGGCAAAGGGAACTCGGCTTCTCGAATGTCCGTCCCACGCTCAAAGACGCGGTTGCGGGCGACATCACCGCGGGTATGCCGTACAGAGCAATGCTCAACATAATCAACTTCATTCAAGCGGTGGATAAGGTCGTTCCCGGTTTTGCAGGTTATGAAACGTTGTTGTACAGTCCCGAACTCAAATTTTACAGCAACAAAATCAAAATGGACGACAAACTCAACACATCCATTCACGGTTTGCATTGCCTCGGCGACAGCAGCGGTTGGACGAGAGGTCTTATGATGGCTTCGGTTATGGGCGTATATATGGCGCGCAACATACTCGAATCCGAAAAATAACGTATGACAATTTAATATCGACCTTATTATATGAGAAGGTAAATTACTCACCGTATATTTTTAAGTTCTTGTGTAAAAGGGTTGGCAGTGAAGCGAACGTCGATTGGCGTTCGTTTTTCTTTTACATAAATTTACAAGCAAACGAATTTTCATTTTGCTCAACATAGAAGTATGCAGAATGAAGACAAACAAAAGTATATCAAAACGCAAAGAAGGGTGTTTTTGGCAATAACGCTGATTTTGCTGTTTTGCGCTTTTTGTGCATTGATTTGCAATATGAGCGTTCTAAAAAACATTGAAATCAAGAATACATTTGCCGAAAATCAAGCGGTTTTGCACGATAATTCGTTTTCCGACAAAATGCAAACTTGTGTAAATAGCGATAAGAATTACGTTAGAATAGGCGGCAAACCGATTGGCATAAGTATTCAGGCGCAAGGTCTTATAGTTGCGGCAAAAGGAAGCGTAACAACAAAAAACGGCGACGTATATCCGCTTGAAAAATCGCAAATCGACAAGGGCGACGTGCTTCTTTCGCTCAACGGCGAAAAGGTGGATTCGCTCTACAAACTCAAAAAGACGTTATCCGAACTTACGAATCCGAGAATCACTTTTGAATATTTGCACGACAACGTAATCAAAAAAGATACCGCCGTTTTGGCAAAGGACAAAGCGGACGGAAAATATAAACTCGGTCTTGCGCTCAAAGAGGACGTAGGGGGCGTTGGCACGTTGACGTTTGTCACGCAAGACGGCAAGTTTGCCGCACTTGGACACAAAATCGCGGACGCAGACACGGGGCTTGAAAAGGAACTCAACGAAGGCAAGATATACAACGCAACCGTCAGCGGTGTCGAAAAAGGGGAAAGAGGCAAAGCGGGCGGCTTGATTGGGGACGTAAACAGACTTTCAAAGAGTATAGGCGAGATTTGCGACAACACCGAAATAGGTTTGTACGGCAAATATACCGCGACTGCCGACGGCGATTTGTATAGAATTGCCGCAAAAGGCGAAGCAAGAGTGGGTAAGGCGCAAGTTTTGACAACCGTTGACGGCTCGTCGCCCAAGTTCTACGACGTGGAGATAGTCAAAGTCGTGTCGCAAAGCGAAGCGGCTGAAAAGGGTATGGTCGTAAAGGTTAGCGACAAGGAACTTATCGCAAAAACGGGCGGGATCGTGCAAGGTATGAGCGGAAGTCCCATCGTCCAAGACGGCATTTTGATAGGTGCGATAACCCACGTTTTCGTGCAAGATCCGACGAGAGGCTACGCAGTTCATTCGAGATTTATGTTTGAAAAGGCGCAAAGTATAGAGTGTTTCGGCGATTTGCGAATCGAGGATTTCAAGTTGGTTGCATAACGTTTGAAACGATTGCGTAAACGGTTATAAATCCGTTGCGTAAAGTGAATATTAATCGAGCGGTTATATATAAAATCGTTGAATAAAGCAATTTGGAAAAGCGATTGAATAAAGAGGTTTACTCGTTGCACTCGTGCGACGTATAAATATAGGGCGGATTTATCCGCCCGTCTTGCTTTTTTAACCCTTAACGACTGCTGTCGTTTCGGGCGTTTTTTTGTTGCATATTTGATTAAAACGATTTGTTTTCGGTATTCTAACTCGCTGTATTGCGAAAATGCGCCGTTAAGTTTGCGTTCTATTTTATCCGTTCGAGGGCGGTGAGAACGAACTGTTTGTTTGTGGGTTTGCCCTTGTTTTCGTCGAGAGTTTCGCCAAATTCCGTATAAAGCACGTCAACTTGTCCTCGCAAAAACGCCGCCGAAATTGCGTTTTGAATGTCTTTTTCCACGCTCGCTTTCGAGGCGGCAAAATCCGTAGACAGCGTCTCATAGCCTTTATACTTCAAGGGAAGTATGTCTTGTCCGTCAAGCGCGTAACATATGAGTTTTGCAAGCAGTCTATACCCTTTGAGGTTGGGTTGAAATCCGAGTTTCAAAAGATATTCTTTGGTTTTGATTTCGTTTTCTTTCACAAGCGCATATTAGCATTTTTATCGTCGGTTTATTTGGCAAATTCCTACCAAACGTCACGCAAAATTGCTTTTTTTGTCATATCGGCATTTGCGCTTCATATGCTTTATATATGCGAGGCTCTCTCAGAACGAAGTCGATTATATCCGCTTTGAAAACTTTTGTTTCGGACAATAAAAAGGTTATTATTTGCGCGAGTATTATCTTCGTTTTGGGCATTACCGTCGGCATAATATCGGCGTTTAAGTCGGTGAGCGAGGACGGATTCGACAGAGTTGCGCGCGCGGATATGGAATTTGGCGCAGTGAAAGTGTTTTTCATATCATTGCTTGCGCTTGTGGGATGCTACGCCGTATTTTTGCTTGCGGGAATCAACGACAAAACAGTGTTTTTGATCGTGATACCGTTTTTCGCGCTAGGTTTTGCGACGGGGTGGTATTCCGTCGCGCTGATAGGTAGATACGAAACGACGGGACTCGTCAACTTGCTTTTGATTTATCTGCCGTTTTTCCTCTGTACTTTTTGCTGTTTCGTGCTTTGCGCCACGGTTACGGTTGCGCCCGATTGCGGCTGCAAAAACGGCGGACTCAAACCGTCGTTTGTCAACACGTTGAAGATTTTTGCGATAAACGTCGCGATTGCGTTCGTGCTGTTCGTCATCGTCGGTTCGATTTTCAAAGTCATCGTAGTTACGCTTTATTAGACCGAAAACCGTACAGCTATCGGTATATTCGAGCGGTTTTTCACTGAAAATCCGCCGTATTTTTGCGAATACGGTGCGTTTTTGCATACTTTTCGACTTTTTATACACGCTAACGAAAAGCGTGAGGTGAAAAATGAAAAACAATACCTTTAATACAAAATCCGAAAAATACGGCGTGATTAAAAGCGTTTGCGCAATACTGCTTTGCGTTTTACTTTTGTCCGCATTCGTTTTGGCGTCGGTATTTGCGACGAATACGTCGGTATGCGAAGCCGCAACCGACTTTAAAACCGTCGGTAAATCAGCGTATATGGTGGATTACGCAACGGGCACGGTGCTTTACGCACGCAACGAAAACGAAAGACTGCCTATTGCGAGTATGGTGAAAATTATGACGTCGCTTTTGACCCTCGAAGCGGTCGAAAGAGGGGATATATCCCTTGACGACGACGTGGAAATAAGCCAAAACTCGGCAAGTATGGGCGGCTCGCAAGTGTTTTTGGACGCGGGAACGACGCATAAGGCGGGCGAACTTCTCAAAACCGTTATCGTCGCTTCTGCAAACGACTCGTGCGTCGCGCTCGCCGAACACATATCGGGTAGCGTCGAAAACTTCGTCGCAAAAATGAACGCAAGGGCAAAAGAACTCGGTATGAACGACACTTCTTTCAAAAATTGTACGGGTTTGCCCGCCGCGGAAAGTTTTTCGAGCGCGAAGGACGTTTCGGTTATGTTCCGTCAACTCGTCAAGCACAAAGAGTATTTCGAGTACGCAAAAATTTGGCTCGAAGACTACAAGCACCCCGACGGCAGAACCACGACTATAACCAACACCAACAAACTCGTGAGATTCTATCAAGGTTGCGACGGCGGTAAAACGGGATTCACGAGCGAGGCGAAATTCTGCCTTTGCGCAACGGCTAAAAAGAGCGATATGCGCGTAGTGGCGGTCGTTATCGGCGCGGAAAGTTCAAAAATCAGAAACGCCGCGATAAGTTCGATGTTCGACTATGCGTTTTCAAACTTCGCAAACGAAATTATGCTCAAATCGGGTGAAAATCTCGACGTAAGACTCGCCGTTTCGGGCGGCAAGAGCAAGGATATTGCGCTCGGTGTGGAACGCGACGTGGCAAGATTCGTAGCGCGCGACGACAGTGCGAAATACGAAATCAAATTCGATTTGCCCTCGTCCGTCAAAGCACCCGTAAAGAAGGGCGACAAGGTCGGCGAAGCGTATCTGCTTAAAGACGGCGTGGTTATCGACAGAATGGGCGTAGTCGCAAACGAGGACGTGGCAAGACTCAACTTGTTCGACGCAATCGGCGAAATCGCAAAGAACTGGTCAACCTCAAAATAAACGATTTGCAGAGCGTAGAGAAAGAATTAGTCGAAAAGCAAATTCAATCGATAACGATTGAAAATCTAAACTAAAATTGTTTTGACAAATAACAAAAGCTACGAAAACCGCTTGTTTTAAGCGGTTTTCGGCGTGTGTGGCGCATTATTTCGATTTGTTTTGACTTTTTTGCGTGCGCGTGTTAATATCTATACGTTATTTATCTTATAAAAGGATTTCGTATGCAAGAGGAAGTTTTGCAATCCGAATCCGTCGAAAACGAATCAGTTTCCGAATCCCAAAGTAATTCGGAAGCGACGGCAAACGAGCAGACCGTTTCGACGAATCAAAACGCCGCAAATGCGGAAATAATCGAGCCCGAGGCAATCGAGGGCGATTTTGTCGTTGCAAAACCCGAAATAGTCTACCATTTGAGCGACTTTGACGGGCCTATTCCTTTGCTTTACGAACTTATAAAGAGTGCGAAAATCGCAATCGAGGATATATTTATATCCGAAGTTACGAGCCAGTACGTCGAGATAATTCGCAATACGCCGAAAGAGGAACTCGACTTCGACTATGCGGGCGAGTTTATAACGATGGCGGCAGAACTCGTGTACCTCAAATCCATTCGCACGTTGCCAAAAGACGACGAGGAAATCACCGAGGACGACCCAGAATACGAGCGTCAACTGCTTATCAACAAAATCAAGGAATACGCCTTGCTCGTCGAACAGAGCGACAAGTTGCGCGAAATCGAAACAATCAACCGTTTCTACCGCGCGCCCGTGTTTACGGACAAGGATTATCGAGTCGCACTCGTCAATTTTTCGCTTCCCAAACTCGTCGAAGCCTTTGCAAGAGTGCTTGCCAACGCCGCCATACACGAGCAAGAGATTATTCCGAAAAAGGTCGTCAAGGACAGATTTTCCGTGCACGAGCAAATGGAAAATATACGCCTTATGATAAGCGTACGCAAGCAGATGAAGTTTACCGATTTGTTCGAGCCGGACTACGACAAGGGCGACATCGTGACGACGTTCCTTGCGGTGCTTGAACTTCTCAAATACGGCAGACTTCGCGCCGAGCAAGAGGAAGTTTTCGGCGAAATAACGATATTTGCGATAGAAGGTACGGAAGACGTGCCGATTGACTTCGAGGAGGGTGACGATGGAAAATATTGAAAACGTTGTCGAGGCTATTATTTTTGCAAGCGGTTCGGCGATACTCAAAAGCGACATTTGCGAAAAAGTGCCTGAACTCACCACGCAAAAACTCAATTCTATCATCAAGTCTTTGCAAAAACGATACAGCAACGATTCGGGTATCGTGCTTTTGGAATTTAACGGAAAGGTTCAGTTTTCCTCGAATCCGAAGTACGGCGACACCGTCGCGGACGTGCTGACGCCGTTGCGTGAAAAGGAACTCACCAAAACGCTTCTCGAAGTGCTTGCAACAATCGCGTACAAACAGCCGATAACTCGTCTTGAAATCGACGAAATGAGAAGCAACAAAAACTCGGAATACGCTCTCACCGGACTTTTGAAAGCGGGACTTATCGAGGCGGTCGGAAGAAAGGAAACCGTCGGTCGTCCGCTTCTTTACGGCACGACGGACGAGTTTTTGAAGAAATTTCAAATCGAAAACATTGACGAATTGCCCGACTACGACGAAGTGCTTGAAAAACTTATGCTTATCAATGCGCCTTCGCAAGAAACGCTTTTCCACAATCGCACCATTATGGACGAAGACGAAGTGGACAACGAAACTCTTTCGCTTGCGGCGGCTGCCGACGTTGACGAGGAGGAGGAAGAAATCCCCGAATTTTTGGAAGGCGAACAATTTGAAGTGTTCGATTGACAAAATCCTTTCGGCAATCTAATTGCAAAACATCGAAAAATCAATCTTATACAAAACGGCTTGTTTATTGGAAACAAGCCGTTTTGTATATTTCTTATAATGTTTAACCGTTTACGGTTATCCCGCGTTTTATGTCCTTTTTAACTTTGTAACGACTTTTCGATAACTTTTTCGACGATTTCTTAAGTTTTTTTCTATCGCTTTTCGTTGTACATAAAAAGAAAGATAATACGCAAAATAGATTTATGGCGGTTGCTGTCGTATTGATTTGCGCGCAAGCGTTGCTCATCGCACTCATATTTCCCGTAAAACTGTCTTGTTTGGTGCATTTTTCGCTTGCAAGCGAAGCGTTGAACGTGCAATTCAAATTTGCGGGCATATCGATTGCGAGAATCAAGGTTTGCGTGCGAGAAGGTCTTAAAGTGCAAATAAACGGCAAGACGCTCAAAAATTTCGACAACGGCGTAAGCGTGACCCAAATTGGCAAAATCGCGCGTTTCTTGTTTGAAAACGGGATTGTCGATATAAACGGCTTGATTGCCTACGTCGGTGCAAACGACGCAAAAAACGGCGCGATACTGTGCGCGCTCGTACAGATGTTGCCGATTTTTGCAAAAACGGTGATTCAGGACGAAAGCAAAGACAGATTCGACGCAGAGTGCGGAATAAGAATAAGGATAAACGCCGTTCAAGTTGCAAGAGCGATTGCAATCGGCAAGGGAAGGTAATATGCAAAGTTTTGAAGAAATATTGCGACAAACTATAGACAGTTTGAAAAAGTCGGCAGAATTTAACGAGATTGTCGGAAAGCCTATCGTAAACGGCGACGGCACGCTCGTTTTTCCCGTGAGCAAAATCAGCGTGGGTTTCGTCGCGGGCGGTGCGGACTACGAGAGCGAAAAGAAAGTGAAATCGCCCGTAGGCATAAGCGGCGGTGGGGTGAGCGTAACCCCGATTGGCTTTCTCGTCTGCGGCGCGCAAAAGAAATTCGTGAGGGTAGACGGCGAAGAAAACAAGTGGCTCGAACTTCTCAAGAGCGTTGCCAACGTTATGAAAAAGGATTGAAAAGGGGGAAGAATATGGACGATTTTTCAAAAAAAGCGGTCGTTATGGCGATTGCTGTCGTGTGTTTGACGATTGCAATAATTTCTTCTTTTTCGATAGGAAACGTCGTTTATCCTATCAAAAGTATTCTAAAAAACGACAAAAACGAGAATTATATTAGCAAAAACATCGAAGAAAACGCGCAAAATGCGATTGACGATGAAATTTTGCAAACGGTGAAAAGAGGCGCGAGCGGCGCGGTGTGTATCGAGGCGTCGTCAAGGCGCGTTTTGTACGAGGACGGAAAAGATGAGGTGTGCTACCCTGCAAGTACGACCAAAGTTTTGACGGCGCTGATTGCACTCGAACGTTTGCCGCTCGACAATATCGTAACCGTGCCCGAAATTGCGGAAGGTGTGGAAGGCTCGTCCATATATCTGAAAGCAGGCGATACGATAACCGTTGAAGATTTGCTTTTCGGTCTTATGCTCAGAAGCGGGAACGACGCCGCGGTTACGCTTGCAACGGAAGTTGCGGGCGGTATAGACGAGTTTGCCTCGCTTATGAACGAAAAAGCGGTCGTACTCGGTGCGCATAACTCGCATTTTGTAAATCCGCACGGGCTTCACGACGAAAACCACTATACGACGGCGTACGATTTGGCACTTATTTGCGCGACGGCATACGAAAATCCCGATTTCGTGCGTATCGTCGGCACTAAACAGAGAAAAATCGAAGTGAGCGGCGAGGCGAGATATATTGCTAACAAAAACAAACTTTTGAAACTTTTTGAGGGCGCAAACGGCGTGAAAACCGGCTTCACCAAAAAGAGCGGCAGATGTCTCGTGGGCGGCGCAAAAAGAGGGGATATGCAACTTATAACCGTTGTGTTGAATCACGGCGATATGTGGAACGATACGGTTAGAATATTGAATTTCGGCTTTGGCAACTACGAGATGATACCGCTTGACAACGCACTTTTGACAAACGGAAGCAACGTCGTAAAAGTCAAAGTCAATCAAACCGTAACGCCGAACTGGCAAAACGTCAAATATCCGCTCAAAAAGGACGGAAGCGAAAAACTCATCGTGGAATTCGTTTAAGCGAAACCGAAATAAAACGATAAATTCGACTAAGGAAAAACTGAATAAAAGCAGTTAAAAACAGCCAAAATCGACGTAAAAACGACGTGAAATCTGCGCAAAAACGACGAATAATTGGCAAATAATCGGCAAAAAAAACCGCCTAAATTTAACAAAAATCGCAGTAAAAGCGGCAATAAAATCGTTTTTTGAAAAGGCAGACCGCCTTTTCTTTTTTAATGCGCTTTTAAGGATTTTGCGCATTTGCTTGCTCTTTTAGTATTTTTTTTGTATACTTTGATTAATTTATGTGCGCTTGCCGCGTGCGAGCGCGTGAGGACTTATGAGAATCAACAAATATCTTGCAGAATGCGGCGTATGTTCTCGTCGCAAGGCGGACGAACTCGTCAAAGAAGGACGCGTGAGCGTCAACAAAAAAGTCGTCAGAGAAGTCGGCACGGACGTCGACGAAACCAAAGACGTCGTCTTTGTGGACGGAAAAAAGGTCGTTAGAGTCACACACTACGACTATCTTTTGTTTTACAAGCCGAAGAATTGCGTGACCACTCTCAACGAGGACAACGACAATAAGAGCGGCCGCAAAAAGACGGATAAAGAACTTGAAGAAATCAAGAATCGCGCCGAAAAACTTGCCACAAAGGGCATCGTTGAGGAAGTTAAGGAACATTCCAAACCGCGCAAAATCATCACCGATTTTATCGGTGACGACTACAAAAACAAGCGTTTGTATCCCGTCGGCAGACTCGATTACGACAGCGAAGGCTTGCTTCTTTTGACCAACGACGGCGATTTGACGTACAAACTCACGCACCCGTCGAGCGAGATTCCCAAAACCTACGTCGTAAAAATCGAAGGCACTATCGAGGAAAGCGACCTCGCCGCGCTCAGAAAGGGCGTCACGATTGACGGCGTAAAGTACGGCAGAAGCAAGGTTAAAATCACGGGTATCGAAAAGGTTAAAGACGCGAAAAAAGCGGTTATCGACCCAAAAGACGTTCTCGCAAGAGAGGCGATAGAGTGCAACGAGGACACGAGCGGCGTGTTTACCCGTCTCGAAGTTATCATTTTCGAGGGCAAAAACAGAGAAATCCGCCGTATGTTCGAGGCGGTCGAAAAGAAAGTCGTATTCTTGAAGCGCGTTGCTATCGGCGAATTGCGCCTCGGCGGTCTTGCAAGAGGTGCGTATCGCCCCTTAAACGAGTCCGAAATTGCATACTTGCATGCAATCTCAAATAAACAACAACAATAAATTGAACGAGACGGAACGCGAGCCGCAACGGCGGCGAGAAAGCGAGCGCCAAACTTGACGGACTGTACAAGTGAACGGGCGAGTGTGGATTTTGTTCGCCCGTGAACGAGTGGCATAAGTAGAGAACGATACCTTTCTATGTGAGAGACGAGTGTTGCCCCACGCGAAGCGGACGCCGTGGGTACCCTCAAAGTATGCAGAGGGGGAACGGCGGTAGGGGAAACACGTGAGGAAGGGGGAAAATAAAATTAAATTTTAGGTGAGCGTATGAAAATTCTCATTACAAACGATGACGGCTATTTTGCGCCGGGTATAAAAACTCTTGCAAAAACGCTTGCTAAAAATCACGACGTGCGCATAGTCGCGCCTATGTCCGAAAGGTCGGGTTCGAGCCATTCGGTGAGTTTTTTCAGCGGAATTACGTACGAAAATAAGGGAATTATCGACGATATTCCCACTTTTGCCGTAAGTGGAACACCCGGCGATTGCGTGCTTTTCGGCGTGAAATACCTTTTCAAAGACGAGAAAATCGATGCGGTCGTTTCGGGCATAAATACTTGCCTCAACGCGGGAAGCGACATAATTTTTTCGGGTACTTTCGGCGCGGCGCAAGAGGGTACGTTCCAACGTATACCTTCGCTTGCGGTGTCGCTCAGAACTCACGGCGTTCCCGACTACGAATTTGCGGCGGAATTTACCGCGAACAATCTCGAAAGGCTTTTGTCTTTCGCAACCGAGAACGTCACGATAAATATAAATATTCCAAACGTCAAAAAGGAAAACGTTAAGGGCGTGAAAATCGCGCCCGTGGCATATCAGCCGTACGAGGAAAAGTACGTCAAAAAAGTCGGCGAGGACGGTTTGACGTATTTCTGCGTTGACGGTCACAGAATACCGCACGTCGACGAGGTCGTCGGCGGCGATTGCTATCAACTCGACAGCGGCTACATAACCGTAACGCCCGTGCAAATGCTCGCAAACGATTTGCCGACAATAGAAAAATTGAAAGAGGCGAAGTTCGAGTTATGAGAGTTTGCGTAATCGGCGCAGGTGCGGCAGGTATGACGGCTTCCGTTTTTCTCGCAAGAGAGGGAGTGGACGTTATCCTTGTCGAAAAAAACGAGAAATTCGGCAAAAAACTCTACATAACGGGCAAGGGTAGGTGCAATCTCACCAACGATTGCGAACTTGATGATTTGTTCCGAAATGTCGTAAGAGGCGAGAAGTTTTTGCGCTCGTCGCTGTACGGATTCACGCCTCAAAACACGATGTCGTTTTTCGAGGATTTGGGCTTGAAACTCGTCGTGGAAAGGGGAAACAGAGTATTTCCGTTTTCGCAAAAGTCGAGCGACGTCATAAAAGCGTTGCAAATCGAAATTGAAAATCTCGGCGTGGACGTAAAACTCGGCACGGAAGTCAAGCAAATAAAGAAAACCGACGACGGGTTTTGCGTCGTAACGGCGTGGGAAAACATAAAGTGCGACAAAGTCGTCGTGGCAACGGGCGGTATGAGTTATCCGTCGACGGGTTCGACGGGCGACGGATACGCGTTTGCAAAATCTTTCGGACTTAAAATCGTCGAGCCGCGACAGGCTCTTGCGCCTATAATAGTCAAGCAAAACGTGTCGGCGTTGCAAGGAATATCTCTTAAAAACGTCAATCTTTGCGCAAACGACGAAAACGGCAAAGAGATTGCGAGCGAATTTGGCGAAATGCTGTTTACAAACAGAGGATTGTCGGGACCCATTGCGCTAACGATTTCGTCGTATATCAACAGAAAACAAAACGTCGTTTTATCTCTCGATTTGAAACCCGCTCTTGACGAAAACACTCTTGACAGACGAGTTTTGAGGGATTTCGACGAGAGGAAAAATCAAGATATAAAGAACGTTACTCGCGCGCTTTTGCCCGAAAGGCTCAACGCTTACGTTTTGAAATGCGCAGGCATTGCCGAGAGCAAAAAAGTGAACGAAATCACAAAAGAAGAACGCGCAAAACTTGTCAAAACCATAAAGAATTTGCGCTTTGACGTGCAGTCGCTCGCACCGTTTACCGAAGCGATAGTGACGTCGGGCGGCGTGGATTTGAAATGCCTCAAACCCACTTGCGAATGCAAGGACGTCGAGGGATTGTACTTCGTCGGCGAAACAATCGATATTGACGCTTTGACGGGCGGATTCAATCTGCAACTTGCGTTTGCGACGGCGGTATGCGCGGCAAGGGATATAATCAAAAATCCGCTCAATCTGCGGAAAAGTGAATAAATGCGGAATCTAACCGCCTAAAATTGTAACTACAAAAGACTTCAAACTCTGAAAGGTCGGAGGGAATATGATAAATATCGCAATAGACGGACCTGCGGGCGCAGGCAAAAGCACGATAGCAAAAGCGGTGGCAAAAGATCTCGGTATCATCTATCTCGATACGGGCGCAATGTACCGCGCAACCGCTTATCTCGCACTTCAAAAGGGTATCGACCCCAAAGACGAGCAAAAAGTGTCCGAGATGCTCGAAGATCTCAAAATGGACGTCGTTTATAAAGACGGCGAACAACGCATAATCGTCAACGGTATCGACGCAACGCCGTATCTTCGCGAACACTATATGTCGAAAGCCGCAAGCGATATATCCGCGCTTCCGTGCGTGAGGTACAAAATGGTGGATTTGCAACGCGATTTCGCAAGCAAAAACGACGTGGTTTTGGACGGCAGAGATATAGGAACGTTCGTGCTTCCGAACGCTAACTGCAAATTTTTCCTTACCGCTTCTCCCGAAGAAAGAGCGCAACGCAGAATGAAAGACCTCGAAGAAAAGGGCGAAAAAGTGGATTATCAAACGCTTTTAAGCGACATAATTCAACGCGATTACAACGATTCTCACCGCAAGGTCGCGCCGCTCAAACAAGCCGACGACGCAGACTTTGTCGACACTACGCAAATGAGCGTTGAGGACGTCGTTGCGCACGTCAAAGAGGTTGTGCATATCAAGACCAAAAACGCAAATCCGACCGAACAGAATGCCGAAAAACCCTCAACGATTATTCCGTCGAGCAAAATGGACAAAAAGACGCTCGCAAGAATAAAAACGTATTATAAACCCGAAAAAAGTTTTGCTTTTTACAGATTTTTGAGAGTGATTTTGCGCCCCATACAAATGCTTGTGTGGCCGACAAAAGTCATAGGCGCGGAAAACGCTAAAAAGGTTAAGGGTGCGCTCTTTACCTGCAACCATTATTCCAAAATGGATTCGATGATTCCGTACTTCGTGCTTTTCAAAAAAGAAGCGCATGCGCTTGCAAAGTACGAGTTGTTCACAAATCCCGTAGCGGGTTGGTTCTTGCACAAAATGGGTGCGATTCCCGTACGCAGAGGCGAGGCGGACATAGAGTCGGTCAAGCAAGTTTTAAGAGTGCTTAAAGACGGCAAGCAACTGCTCATTTTCCCTGAAGGAACGAGGAATAAAGAGGGTACGCAGCATATGGCGGAATTTAAGACGGGTACGGCTCGCTTTGCAATAAAAGCGAAAGTCCCCGTAGTGCCGATGATTTATTATCAAAGCCCCAAGGCGTTCAGAAAGAACTGGCTGTACGTCGGCGAACCTTTCTCGCTCGAAGAATTTTACGGCGCGCGCACGATTGACGAAAATCACGCCGCGACCGAAGTCATCAAAGAGAAAATGGACGAAACTCGCCGCCTTTGCAACGAGTACGTCGAAAAAGCAACAAAAGGCAAAAAGAAAAAGTAACGGTGAAATCGGCGTTATTCGTCGGTTTGCGAGGTGAGAATTGAAAGTTATCGTCGCAGAGAAAGCGGGATTTTGCAACGGCGTGAAAAAGGCGGTGAACACCGCCGTTTCGCTTGCCGAAAAATACGGAAAAATCTACACTTTGGGCGAACTCGTGCACAACGAACTCGTCACCGAGTACCTTTGCCAAAAGGGCGCGATTTGCCTTAAAATCGAGGATTGCGACAAACTTAAAAAGGGGGACGTTGCGCTTATACGCGCTCACGGCATAACCAAAGAACTCGAAGCCGAATTGAAAGAGCGGGGCGTGATACTTTTCGACGCGACTTGCCCCGTCGTCAAGCGCAATCAGAAACTTGCAGAGGATAGGGCGAAAACGGGCGACGACATCATAATCGTCGGCGACAAAAATCACGATGAAGTGATAGGCGTTGCCTCGTATGCCGGAAAGAACTGCAAGGTCGTTTCGGACGGCGAAACTCTGTCAATCGGCGAAAAATCGACTTCGATTTTGTTTCAAACCACGATTTTGCCCGAAAAATTTGAAAAAATTGAAGAATTTGCAAAGAATTTTGAAAAAAACCACAACAATTTAGTTGGCATTTTCAATACTATTTGCTATACTACAAAAGAGAAACAGGACGAAGCGCGCGCACTCGCCGAAAAGTCGGACGCGGTTTTGGTTCTCGGAAGCCATACGAGCGCAAACACGAGACGTTTGTTCGAGGTGGCAAAAGAGGTCAATCCGAATACGTTTTTCGTCGAAAACGCAAACGACGCTCTGAATCAAACAAAATTTATCAAGGATATTCAATGTGTATCGATTGTCGCGGGGGCTTCGACTCCGCCGTGGTTGATACAGGAGGTAACAAGACTTATGAGTGAAACTCAAAAGAACGCTGTGGAAACAGCTGAAACTGAAGTGAAAAACGAGGCAACACTTCAAGAGCAAACAGTCGCCGAAGAAAAAGAACCCACCACTATGGCAGACCTTTTGAAATCTGCAACTTCCGTCGGCTACACCAATTACAAAGTCGGCAAACGCATCAAAGGCAAAGTCATCAGCGCTGGCGATAGCGGCATCTATGTCGCAATCGGCGGAAAGAAAGACGGTTTCATTGATAAGAGTGAAGCATCTTTGGACGGCAATTACAATCCTGCCGACTACAAAGAGGGCGATGAAATTCAAGCAACAATTCTTGCTGTAAACAAAGAGTACGTGTCTTTGTCCAAAAAGGACGTCGACGCAGTGCGTCTTGAAGAAGCAGAAGCGGAAAAGGCTCTTGCTCAAGGCGAATTCTCTTTGACTATGACGGAAGTCGTCAAGGGCGGTTTGAGAGGAAGACTCGGGCAATACACCATCTTCGTTCCCGCAAGCCAAATCAGAATGGGTTACGTCAGCAACCTCGAAGATTACAAAGGCAAAACGCTTCGCTTGACGCTTATGCCTCCGAAGGAAAAAGAAAACACAGAGGCTGAGGGCGAAGAAAACGCTCAAAGCGAAGATAAACCCCAAAAGAAGTCGAGATATTTGTTCGCTTCTCAACGTATCATTCTCGAAAGAGAAAAGAAAGAAAAAGAGGACCTTTTCTGGAACAACATTCACGTTCACGACATCGTGACCGGCAAAGTTAAGAGATTCACGCAATTCGGCGCATTCGTAAACGTTCGCGGTTTCGATTGCCTCGCTCACATCTCTGAACTTTCTTGGAACAAGATCACCGATCCTTCCACCGTTCTCACCATCGGCGAAAGTTACGACTTCGTAGTCCTCAAAATGGACAGAGAAACCGGCAAAATTTCTCTCGGTTACAAACAACTTCAAAAGAAACCCTACGAAGTTGCGGCAGAGAAGTTCCCTGTCGGTACGGTCATCAAAGGCAAGGTTGAAAGAATCTTCCCCTACGGTGCATTCGTATCCATCGACGACGGCGTAGACGGACTCGTTCACGTTTCTCAAATCTCTCACAACTGGATCAAAGACGCAAACGAAGCGTTGACGGTCGGTCAAGAAGTCGAAGCAAAGATCATCGGATTCGACGACAATCGTATCACTCTTTCTATCAAGGAATTGCTTCCCGCACCCGAAGAAACTCAAGTTCAAGAAGGTCAAGAAGAAGCAACCGACGAAGAAAAAGCGGCAAAGAGATCTTCCAGAGTCAAGAAGTTCGAACAAAAAGTTGCAGACGGCGAAAGCAAACGCGAACGTCGCGGCGCAAAGAAGGAATCTTCCAACGAACCCAAAGAATGGGTTTCCGGTAGTTCTTCCGCAACTCTCGGCGATTTGTTCAAGAACCTCAACCTCAACCTTGCAGACGAGGCAGAGGAAGAAGCGGCACCCGCAAAGAAGACAACTCGCAAAAAGAAAGTTGAAGAACCCGCTGAATAATCCTTGTTTGATAAAAAAAACAAACCGTTGCTTCGGCAACGGTTTATTTTTTTTGAAAAAGGCTTACACAAGTAGTTTGACAGCTTTTCTATTGTAGTATATAGTATATACAGTATAGATTTATTATAATAGGTGCATTATGGCAAAGATTATTTTGACAGGCGACAGACCGACCGGAAGATTGCATATCGGACATTACGTCGGCTCTCTGCGTGAAAGAGTAAAACTTCAAAACAGCGGAAATTTCGATGAGATTTACATTATGATTGCCGACGCGCAAGCACTCACCGACAACGCCGAACATCCCGAAAAAGTGCGTAGCAACATCATCGAAGTTGCTCTCGATTACCTTGCGTGCGGAATCGATCCCGCAAAATCCACGATTTTCATCCAATCCGCCGTGCCCGAACTTACGGAACTTTCTTTTTACTATATGAATCTCGTCACGCTTTCGAGATTGCAACGCAATCCGACCGTAAAAGCCGAGATAAAAATGCGCGACTTTGAAAAGAGTATTCCCGTAGGATTCTTGACTTATCCTATCAGCCAAGCCGCAGACATCACGGCGTTCGAGGCAACGACCGTTCCGGCAGGCGAAGATCAAGAGCCGATGATAGAGCAGTGCAAAGAAATCGTGCGAAAATTCAATTCGATTTACGGCGATACTCTTGTCGAGCCCGAAATTCTTTTGCCGAACAACAAGCAATGCTGCAGACTTCCCGGTATCGACGGAAAAGCAAAGATGAGCAAATCGCTCGGCAACTGCATTTACCTTTCGGACACGCCCGACGAGATAAAGACGAAAGTTATGTCAATGTTTACCGACCCCAATCACCTTCGTATAGAAGACAAAGGCAAGGTGGAAGGGAACACCGTGTTCACATATCTCGACGCATTTGCAACCGACGAGCATTTTGCCGAGTTTTTGCCCGACTACAAGAATCTCGACGAACTCAAAGCGCATTACAGACGCGGCGGTTTGGGCGACGTGAAAATCAAAAGATTCCTCATCAACGTCTTGCAATCCGAACTTAAACCGATATACGACAGAAGACTCGAACTTGCAAAGAATCCCGACGCCGTTTACGAAATCCTCAAAAACGGTACGCAAAAGGCAAAAGCGAAGGCGGCCGGCACGCTTGCAAAAGTTCGCCATTCTATGCAAATCGATTATTTCGACTGATTGCGCTTTATTGAAAAATACCTCAATAGAATATCAAAAACCGCTTATCGCGGTTTTTTTGTTTGTAAAATTATCGGGATTATTTTAACGTTACTTTATATCGCAAAAATTATGTTGCGTTTGTTGTCGAATTACTTTTTATTTTTACAAGTTCAAACGGTGCATAAGTTGCAGTTTATTCGCTTTCGGTTTTCTCGAGAGTTTCTTGCGGTTTCTTCGTTCTTGCAAATTCTTTGTTTATAACCGCTTTTGCGATACAGTATATTGCCAAAACGAATGACAACGCAAACATCGCCCAGTTGATTGCCGTTTGCGAGAATATAAGTCCCACCGCGCCGAAAATAAATTTGAGAATCGTCATTACGAATATTGCATTGTCAATTCCTCTTTTGTCTACGAATAGGTTGACAATCCAAAGAATTATCACCACAATCGTCAAAATTCCGATAAAGACGGGGCAGAAGTTGCCGTATCCGTACGGCATATCGCTGAAATACGTATAATACTCGACTTTGCTAATGAAGTTTCCGCTTACGCTATCGGGAAACTCAAATACCATTTCAACACCGTTGGGCAGACATTCCAAAACGAGCATTACGATTTCCAAAATGCCTATGGGAATCAAGAAAAGCAAGTGTTTTTTGTTGATTTGTTTCATACCTCACCTCGTTAGTGTTTGTTTATTGCAATATCACTTGATATTACTTGCCGTTCGTCAAATTCCGTCGGGAATGGGCGGAAGTTCGGCGGGAAGCGTTTTTTGCAATTCTTTGATTGCGCCGCGTGCGAGAGCGTCGCAACGGTTGTTCAGTTCGTTGTCGGCGTGTCCTTTGACTTTGATGTAAGATACTTCGTGAATTTGCATAAGAGAGAGAAGTTCTTTCCACAAATCGACGTTTTTCACTTCGTCCTTGCTCGAAGTGCGCCAGCCTTTCATAATCCAGCCGTTTATCCAACCTTTGAGGAAAGGCTCGACAGAATACGCGCTGTCGCTGTATATCGTGACGACGCACGGCTCTTTGAGCATTTTCAAACCTTGTATTATTGCGGTGAGTTCCATACGGTTGTTTGTCGTAGATTTTTCCGCGCCGCTCGCTTCTTTTTTGTGACCTTTGTAGAGCATAACGACGCCCCAGCCGCCAACGCCGGGGTTGCCTGAACACGCACCGTCTGTGTAGATTTCAACTTGTTTTTTCATAATTTAATTGTACACAATTTTGAATTTGTTTGCAAGGACAAAGAATTTAATTGCCGATTAATAATGAATAATTAATAATTGCGGTGAATTTCAACTCAAATCATTGACTAAAAACGAAGTGCTTGCTATAATAATTAAGCATTAAATTTGCATAGGGGAGTGGCTCAATGGTAGAGCAACGGTCTCCAAAACCGTCGGTTGCGTGTTCGAGTCGCGTCTCCCCTGCCAAGAGAAGAAGTCCTAAAAGGACTTCTTTTTCTTTGCAGTTTTTCCGCGACGCGAACACGCAACGCAATCGCGGCGGAACGATGTTCCTTGCGCTTGAGGTTGCATCTGACACTACGCGGCGCAAATAAATTTGCTATGCTTCGTTATTTTAGCCGCTTTGCGCTTTCACGAGTCGCGTCTCCCCTGCCAAGAGAAGTCCTTTTAGGACTTCTTTTTCTTTGTAGTTGAATTTCCTTATAAAATAAAAAAAACGTGCCGAAGGCATGTCACCAAGCAAGCACTCACGCGGAATTGCGGTATGAGTTTTTATCCGTCTAAATTTGAGAGCAGAGAGGGCTTGCGCGGTTAGTAATTGCGAGAACAAGTGCGGTTTTTGACAATCGCCCAATAAGTATTCGTTTCTGTTTAGGGGATTCCCATGCTTACGCTCTGAATGACGATGTGGGCGATTGACATCACCGCAACGCCGTTTGAGCAATGTAGTGAAATGCACGCAAGCGTGCGTGAAATTGTGACATTTGTCACAATGAAATTTGCGCAGTGCGCAAGTGATATTGCGACTTTGTCGCAGTTGCGGAATATTTGAATGTTCTAACGAAATTTATTTGGGATGTGGGGTAATACCCACCGACAATTATTCATTATTAATTAAAAAAAGAGTGCCGAAGGCACGTTCACCAAGCAAGCACTCACGCGGAATTGCGGTATGAGTTTTTATCCGTCTAAATTTGAGAGCAGAGAGGGCTTGCGCGGTTAGTAATTGCGAGAACAAGTGCGGTTTTTGACAATCGCCCAATAAGTATTCGTTTCTGTTTAGGGGATTCCCATGCTTACGCTCTGAATGACGATGTGGGCGATTGACATCACCGCAACGCCGTTTGAGCAATGTGCGCGGTAGCAGAGCAAAAACCTAACAAGGCTACTGACAATACACATAAATGTGTGTTGTCACAGCCTTAGCAACGGTAAATAAAAAACGTGCCGATAGGCACGCCAGCAAGCAGATAATCTTGCGAAACTGCGGTTTGAGACTTTATTCGTCTTATTTTGATAGCAAAGATTCTCTGCGCGGTAGCAGAGCAAAAACCTAACAAGGCTATTGACAATACACATAAATGTGTGTTGTCACAGCCTTAGTAATGGTAAATAAAAAACGTGCCGATAGGCACGTCACCAAGCAAGCGTTCGCACGGAATTGTGGCGGGGAATTTGTCCCTATGTGATTTGAGAGTGAAGAACGGTTGCGCGGTTAGCAGAGCAATAAATCAAGCGAGGCTCTCGGCAATACGCAAATTTTGCGTGTTGCCGTTGCCTCGGCGATGATTTTTGCTCTTATGCCGTATGATATTTCCTCGTTCTATACAGCAACCAGTAAATGAGCGAACTCAACGGCAGGTTGGTGAGCAGAACCATAGGAAGTATTATCGATTCGAGAATAAGGTCGATGTCGTTGACGTTTGCACCGAGTCCGAAGAATCCGATGAGAATGCAAACGACGGTCAGTTCGATAAACAACATACCGCGATTGAGTATCGACAGTTTGAAGTTGAAGTTTGCTCGCGTTCGCCTCGTCGGGTTCAAAAGATAGATGACGGTCGGCACGAGGCAGAGTGCGCTACCCACCAAAAGTATGGGCAAGAAGTAGGCGTAACTCACTCTCGTTGCGAGCGAAGCCCACATAATTGCGACTTCCGCTACGAAAAACGCAAGAATGATGAGGAACGTGTCGCGGTTGAGTCTGTTGGACTGAATGAAGTTGAACGTGTAGTACTCTGACGTGTTTCCTCTGTCGTAGGGGCGAATTTTGAAGCCTTTTGCGTACAATCTCGTCTTTATGTCGCTGTCCGAATAGTCGTTGTTCTGTTGCGGTTTTTCTTGTTGTTGCTGTGCGTCCGATTTATTGTCTTGCAACGAAACGAAGAAATCGCGATAATTCACGTCGTCTTTTTCGTAGTCGAATCCGCCTTCTTGTCTCGATACGACGGCAGAGGTGACGAAGTGACCTTTCGAGTCGACTTGATTCTTGCTTTCGAGTTCGGCGGGGTAGAATTGCTCTTGAGCGGGCGTTTGCGCATAGGCTTGAACGGTTTGTTGTTCTTGTTGCGCTTGCTGTGCCTGCGCTTGTGCGGCTTCCGCTTCTTGCAATGCTATTTGCTGTTCTTGCTCTTTTGCGAGTTTGTCGTCGATTTGCGCTTCGCGCTCGTCGAGTTGCTTGAATATATCTTTAAGCGACGTTTGCGAGCGTTGAGTTTGTTCGACTTGATTGGTATAGCCGTTTATGTAAGTATGTTCTTGCGGTTGGGCGTGCGAGTTAAACTCGTACGTGCGCATTTTCTCTTGCTTTTTGTATTCGCTCTCGGCGTCGAGTTTGGCGAACATTTCTTCGAGAGTTTGAGAGGGTTTTGCTTGTTCTTGGCGTTTACGCTCGGCTTCTTCTTCGGCGCGGCGTTTTTCCTCTTCATCCGCAAGACGTTTTTCTTCTTCGGCGCGCAACTTTTCTTCTTCCATATGGCGAAGCATGGATTTGACGAGTTCGCGGTCCTCTTCGCTTTTTTTGAGTTGTTCTTCGGTTTTGCGAAGTTGCTCGTCGCGCCTACGCACTTCTTCGACGTGCAGTCTGAGTTGTTCCTCTTTTTGACGCGCTTCTTCTTCGGAAAGTTTGAGTTGCTCGTTAGCCTTTTTCGCTTCTTCCTCGCTTAAACGAAGTTGCTCGCTGACCTTTTGAGTTTCTTCCTCTTGCTTTTTGAGTTGCTCGTCTTTAAGACGTGCCTGTTCGTCCTCTTGCTCTGCTTTTTCGCGCAGGGAAGCGGCGTCGTCTTCGTTCACTTCGTTTCCGTAGCGGTCAAAAAACACCTTTTTCTCAACGATTTTGTCCTTATAAACGACTTTGGGTTTGTCTTCCGTGTCGCGTTTGGAATAGGGACGAAGGTCGCTTGCCTCGAAGGGAACGGGAACGGTGAAGTCGTACTCGTCGCTCGAAACGAGTTTGTCGAGAATGGTGCGAGAATACTCGTATTCGCTCTTTTCTTTTGTGAGATAGGCTCTGCCTTCTTTTGTGAGCGTGTAATAGCGACGTTTTCCACCGCCGGTGTCGTCGGGGTCGCCGTCGTACGATGAAACGAGCCCTTGCTTTTCAAGTCTTTTGAGTTGATTGTAGAGGGTTGCTTGCTTCAAAACGTACTGCGAATTGCTTTTGTCCTCGATTTCTTTGAGGATTTCGTAGCCGTACTTATCGTCGCTGAGCAGACAACCGAGAATGATAGTCGTCACGTTGCCGCGGATAAGGTCGCTGTTGACAGAAGATATATCCATATATCGCTCCGAAAATTGATATTATAATTTTAGCAAACTATTATAAAATAGTCAATATTATATAATAGTAAAAGACGGTATTTGCAATGATTTTGCGCCTTTTTTGTCAATCGTTTTTGTCGGGGCGCAGTTTGACGACCTGCGCGGCGAGTTTTCTATGGTCTTCCTCGATTGCGGCGTAGTGCTTTTTGGTGGTGTTCACGTCGCGGTGACCGAGAACGTCGGCAACGAGATATATGTCGCCCGTCGCTCTATATAGGTTTGTGCCGAACGTACTGCGCAACTTGTGAGGGGATATTTTTTTGAGAGGCGCGGCGGTTTGAGCGTACTTTTTGACGATATTTTGCACGGCTCTGACCGAAAGTCTCGAAACTTGCAAGGACAAAAACACCGCGTCAGTGTCGCCGGGATTCAACTTTTGACACCTTTCCACAAGGGATTTGCGCTCGGTGTCGATGTAGGTTTTGAGTGCGTCGGCAACCTCGTCGCCGAAGTACAAAATGGCTTGATTGCCGCCTTTTCTCGTGACGGTAAACGCATTCGTTTCAAAATCTATGTCGGAAAGATTGAGCCCCACGCACTCGCTTACACGGATTCCCGTGCCCAAAAGAAGGGAAACTATCGCAAAATCGCGTGCGTGCGTGTTGCGTTGCACTTTGCGCTGATGTTCGCTCATTCCCGCGCCTGTTTCCGCCGCGTCGAGAATACGCTCGACTTCCTTTTTTTCAAGCCTTATGATGTCCTTGTCGTGATTTTTGGGCATAGTGAGTTTTGCAGACACGTTTTGATTGATTCTGTCGTGATTGTACATATACTTGAAAAACGTGCGGACGGTCGAAATTTTGCGCGCTTTTCCTTTTTCCGCGTTGGTTTTTTCCTTGCCGTCGAAGGAATAGTAAGACAGATATTCCATATACGCTTCGAGATTGCCGAGCGTGATTTTGTTCAAATCCTCGGCGGTGAAGTCGTAAACGTCTTTATAGTCGCGAAATGCGCGCACGTTTTTGAGCAGATAGTCGAAAAATATGCGCAAATCGTAGGCGTAATTCAGCCTCGTAAGGGTGGTCGTTTGCGGCTCGATTCCCACGAAAAATTCCTCGCAACATTCGGGCAGTTGATCTCGCAATGCGCGAAGTCGGTTGGTGATGTTTTTGTCGCGTTCGCTGAAATAATTTGCCATAGAATTTAGTCCCCTTGACTTTTGTTTTTTATATAACGAAATTTTAGCAAACTATGCGTAAAATGTCAATATAATGCGAGCATATGCGCGCGCTCGCACGAAGGTATTTTCGATTGAAAAGTTTTTTGAAACGTGATATGATGTCGGTATGGAAAAAATCAAGAAAAACGAAATCAAAAAAGCGTCGAAAGTCTTTACCGAAATTTTTAAGGACTACGAGGCGTACGGCGTTCTTTTCGGCAGAAAAAACAGACTGAACAGAATGTACTACCTTTTTAGGGCGGAAGTGTATTGCGCACAAAATTTTACTTACAAAGACGGCGATTTTTGCGCTTTGTGTTCCATAAAAACGCCGAGCGATAAGGAAATCGAATTGAAATCCGCTTTCAAGAATCCGTTTTTCGATATTGCGTTCTTTTTGAACGTAGGATTTAAGCAAGCAAAAATCGCAAAAGAGTACGTCGATATGGCGGACAAGGTGGCAAGCAAGTATTACAATCCTCAAACCGATTGCTACATAAAAAATATCGGCGTAAGAAAAGAGTTCAGAGGTCAAGGCAAACTCAAAGGTATGCTCAAAGAGTTTTGCGGCGATATGCCGATATATCTTGAAACGCAAGACGAAAACGACGTTGCAATCTACAAAAAACTCGGCTTCGAGGTGTGCGAAATCGTCAAATGGAAGGGAATTACCCACGTTGCTATGCGCAGACCTGCGCTAAACGACTGATTCGCTACAAACGATAAACAGATCAAAAAACGATATTATTTGTAACGCAAATTAAGAGTGAATTGACAAGCGCTCGGCATTTTGCCGAGCGTTTAATCAATCATACCATCTTTGAGTTTTTGCAGAACTTTGTTTTCTATGCGGCTCACTTGAACTTGCGATACGCCCAGTTCTTGCGCAATCTCGCTTTGCGTTTTATCGCGGAAATAGCGAAGAATTATAACTTTTTTCTCGCGTTGGGGTAGGTCTGCAATCAAATCTTTCAAAAGCAGTTTGTCGATGTTTTCGTCTTCGCACTCGTCGGTTGCGATTTTGTCGCCGAGTTCGAGGTCGTCGTCGCCCACCGTTGCCGACAAGGATAGCAAATAATGCTGTGCGTCCATTGCGTACACGATTTCCTGCGCCTCTACGTCGAACGCTTTGGCAAGTTGCTCGACGGTGGGTTCGCTCTCGCCGTTTTTGAGTTTTTCGTCGATATACGCCGTGATTTTCTGTGCGAGAGTTTTCGTCCATCTCGACACTTTTATCGCGCCGTCGTCGCGCAAAAATCGCTTTATTTCGCCGCTTATCATAGGCACTGCGTACGTCGAAAACCTAACGCCGTATTCGACATCGAAATTTTGCATAGCCTTGACAAACCCCATTGCGCCCAATTGCATAAGGTCGTCGTATTCGAGCCTGCCTTTGAAGCGTTTTACAATGGATTTTATGAGCGGTATATTTTCTTCTATGAGTTTCTCTTTCGCGCCGTCGTCACCCGCCTGAGCGTTTTTCAACAACTCGAGCGTGGTTTGGTGATCTAACATCCTTTCATCACCTTTTTCATTTTTACGACCGTACCTTCGTCAACGACCGACGCAACGTCCATTTCGTCCATAAACGTGTCGATGATGGTGAATCCCATTCCGCTGCGCTCGTCGTCTTGGGCGGTGGTGAAGAAGGGTTCGACGGCTTCTTTGACGTCTTTTATACCTTTGCCGAAGTCGCGCACGACGATTTCAATTGATTTTTTGTCGTCGGGTACGCAACATTCGATTTGCATAACGCCCGTATCTTTTTGGTCGTACGCGTGTACGACGACGTTCGTCACCGCTTCGCTGACGGCGGTTTTTATGTCGTTGATTTCTTCCAGAGTGGGGGAACACTCGATTGCAAACGACGCCACCGCGTTGCGGGCAAATGCTTCGTTCTTGCTTGTCGCAAGCAATTTCATATCAAAATAATTCATACATTCTCCTTATTCCACAATCGGCACGAAACGATACACGCCGCTCGCGCAAAAAACTTTGTCCACTTGGCGCGGTACGTTGGCAAGCAAAAGTTCTGCGTGCCTGTTTCTCAGTTTCTTGTATCTTCCCAGTACGAATCCGAGTCCGGTGCTGTCAATGAACGTGACGTTCTTCATATCGAATATCATCGAACGCAAATCGCGCGTGTTTTCAATCACGTCGTCGATGTCCGCTCGCACCATTTTTGCGCCGTACTCGTCGATTTCGCCCGAAAGCACAACCCGAATACTGTCTTTGTCGGATATAAATTCAACTTCCATATTGCCTCCGACAAATAGAATAAACAGTATCTAATCAAACATTTTGGCGGCTTTTGCGATTTTTGAAAAATTCTTAAAATTTTATGTCAAAAATTTCTTCAAATCTATCAAAAAAATCATTGACAACTTTTTTGATTTATTGTATAGTGTTGTAGTCGCAAAGAACGACGCGAAAATCTTTCGGGGTGTAGCGCAGTTTGGCTAGCGCGTCTGATTTGGGTTCAGAAGGTCGGGAGTTCGAATCTCTTCACCCCGACCAGCACAAACTTCACCGATGTGATTCGGGCCTTTAGCTCAGTTGGTTAGAGCAGTCGGCTCATAACCGATCGGTCCGCGGTTCGAGTCCGTGAAGGCCCACCAAAATTTAAAATCATTTGGCCCGGTAGTACAGTTGGTTAGTACGCCAGCCTGTCACGCTGGAGGTCAGGGGTTCGAGCCCCCTCCGGGTCGCCATCAAAGTTTGTGGCAGTGACAACCGTCACTGCCATAAAACTAAAATAGGGGATTGAAATCCCAAATGCCTCGGTAGCTCAGGTGGTAGAGCAAGGGACTGAAAATCCCTGTGTCGGTGGTTCGAGTCCGCCCCGAGGCACCAACAACTCAATACGCTGGTGTAGCTCAACAGGCAGAGCAACTGATTTGTAATCAGTAGGTTGTTGGTTCGATTCCGATCACCAGCTCCATACGGAGAGGTTCCCGAGTGGCCAAAGGGAGCAGACTGTAAATCTGTTGTCAGTGACTTCGGTGGTTCGAATCCACCCCTCTCCACCAGCAAGAAAGCACATCGCAAGATGTGCTTTTTTGTATGTGGAGAGGGGTGGATTCGAATCAAATTTATACAATTTATATTTTTTCTGTAAAAAACATTAATATGTTTGATAAAGTAATTACATATTTTATTACCATATTTATTACTATTTTTTGTTTCGGCTTCAAAACTAAAATTTAAAATACTGTTTTTTTTGTTAATATCTAATCCGTTTTATATGTCTAAAAAGTATTGATAATGGCAAATATTGCTGATATGGACGCATTGTTTTCAAAAAACGTGGAAGATAAAGAGGTGTTTTTCAAGAAAATGCAAAATACCGAAGAGGTTGTCGAAGGGCGTGTGGGAAACGCTGTAGGCAACGACGGAAACGAGGATATGAACGATGCGGGAAAAGGCGAAGGCATTTTATGATTGACAGAATCGAGTATCAACAATACGTGAAAGAAAACGCGCCGAAATCGCCGATGGTGCGAACTTTGCTTGCGGCGTTTTTGGTAGGCGGCATAATTTGCTGTATCGGCGAGGGTATCGGCGATATTTTGCGGCTTATTTTCAAGGATATGAGCGACAAAAACGTTGCGATTTTTGAAAGTTGCATAATGATTTTTCTCGGAAGTTTGTTCACCGCGCTCGGACTTTACGACAAACTCGGACATTTTGCGGGTGGCGGTTCGATTATACCTATTACGGGATTTGCAAACTCGGTGGTTTCGCCCGCGATGGAATACAATCGCGAGGGCGTGTTTTTCGGCGTATGCGCAAAAATGTTCGTTATCGCAGGTCCTATCATCGTGTTCGGCGTGGTTGCGAGTTTTATTGTCGGATTGATTGGCTGTTTCGTTTATATGTGAGGTGGCAAAATGAGGACTTTTCAGTTATCTAACCCTATATATCTCAAAAGCGGATTTACAATCGTAGGACCGAAAGAAGGTGACGGAAACTTTGCGGACAAGTTCGACATTGTGCTTAAAAACGATATTTGGTGCGAAAAATCCTACGAGAAATGCGAAAGCAAAATGCATCGTGACGCCGTGAGCGGCGCAATCAAAAAGGCGGGATTGAAACGAGAGAATGTAGATATTATGCTCGGCGGCGATTTGCTCAACGAACTTGCCGCAACGTCGCTTGCCGCGCGCAATTTTCCGTGCGCGTTTTTGGGACTTTACAACGCTTGTTCGACGTTCAGCGAAAGCATTATCGTCGGTTCAATGCTCATTGACGGCGGATTTGCGAAGAATATCACTTGTTCGACTTCGAGTCACTTTGCGTCGGCAGAAAGACAATACCGTTTTCCGCTCGAACTCGGCAATCAGCGCACGCCCACGTCGCAATGGACGGTTACGGGCGCAGGTTGTACGGTTTTGTCGAGCGAAAAGCCGTCTATGATGAACGAAAGAGTGTATGAGGACGATATTATCGCCATCGACGAAAATATGAATATCGACCAAAAGACGCTCGAAAAGTACAAAAAGAGCATAGAAAAGCAGAAAAAAGTCATAGATAAGGAAAAATCGAACATCGTCGAGGACAATTTCGAGAGAGAAAGCAACGATTACGCACAGCCGAACACCCATTACGTCACCGTAACGGGCGGAACGATGGGCAAAGTCGTGGATTTGGGCATAGACGACGAAGCGAATATGGGCGCGGCTATGGCGCCCGCCGCTTGCGACACGATTGTTACTCACTTCGAGGAATCGGGGCGTTCGCCCGACTACTACGACGGCATTTTCACGGGTGATTTGGGCAGACACGGAAAGGAAATGCTCGAATATCTGCTTTCAAAAGAGGGAATAACCTTGCCGAAATACTATATGGATTGCGGCGCAAGTTATTTTACGCCCGAACAAAAGACCTTTCAAGGCGGTTCGGGGGCAGGGTGCGTGAATACCGTGTTCAATTCGTATATCCTCAAAAAAATGCAAAGAGGCGAGTTGAAAAGGGTGCTTCTCGTTCCGACGGGTGCGCTCCTGAACAAAGATACGCCGTTGCAAAAGGAAACGATACCCGGGGTGTCGCACGCCGTGACTTTTGAAAGTCACCCGTTTTTGCAATAACGGTTGCATTGCAAAACGCAAAAGAGCGGTGAACCCGCAATTAACAAAATTGTATGAATTTTACCGTAAAAAGCGGTGATACGGTTGAAAGTGTTATGAAAATATGCAAATTATGTAATAGTTTTGACCGATAAACGAAAAATATGGTGACGATATGGAAATATTCCTCGATTATCTGAAAGTGTTTGCGGTCGGCGGTTTCGTGTGTATGTTGGGTCAAATCCTCATCAACAAAACGAAGATGTCGTCGGCGCGTATACTCGTGACGTATATGCTTTTGGGCGTTATACTCGAAGTGTGCGGCGCGTTCGAGCCAATGAAAGAATTTGCAGGCTCGGGCGTAACCATTCCCATTATGGGATTCGGCTCGAATCTTGCCAAAGGCGCGCTCGAAGGCGTGCAAAAAGACGGATTTTTGGGCGCGATTACGGGCGGTATGAGTGCGGTTTCGGCAGGTCTTACGACGGTTATCGTGTGCGGATTCGTGTTCGGTTTAATATCTCGCTCGCGCTCTAAAAAGATATAATGCACAAAACCGTTGTCCCAAAGTGCCAACTGAAACGAAAATTCTCTGAACTGCGTGTGAAATGCGGTTTGAAATTGCGAAACGGCGTTTGAACTATGTTCAAAACGCAAAAAATGCCGTATGATAGGGCGATTTTGACAAGAAACGGCAAGAAAAACGGCTTTTTAACTGTTCAAACTCAGCAAACTCGACGAGTCGTAAAGGTTTAGATACGTGTCGGGAATCTCGCCGACTATGAGATTTTCGCATACGAGAACTTCGGCTTTGACTTGTATCGTGGGTTGGTCGATAGGCGTGACTATGCTCACGTCGGCGTAAACGTCGATGTAGATTTTATGTAAGGTTTGGTTTATGCCCGCCGACTGGAAAAATGACACGAAATCGCAATTTGCCATACCTATCGGGGTGATTTTTATGGTTACGTCGGGCCCGAAGCCCATAAGAAGGGCAAGCCCCGTGAACGTGCCCGCCGAAATCTGTATCTCTTGCGTGCCGAGAGAATCCAAATTTGCTTGCGCAAGGTTTGCAATCTGCCTTGCGATTTTGTTTATTTCGGGCGAATTTGCCTTTATCATCGAGATTTTGCCGTCGTTGTCCTTAACGATGTCGAAAAGCATATCGTACGTCAGACCGTCGCCGAGTACGCTCGTTGCGGCGATATTTATGGCGTTCGTAGTGACCGCGCGCATTTGCGCAACCGAACTGTCCATAACCGTCGGAACGATGTTCGAGCGAAAATAAACCGTACAAAAGATGAAAATCGCAAGAAAAACCGCGATTGCAATCACGACTCTGAAAAGTTTAGGCTTCATCGTTTTTGAGATTTTCTCTTTGTTTTGCACAGTATAATCTATGTTTAATCTTTGATTATCTTTACAAAAGCCGCCGATGTTGATACAATGTCGGTATGGATTTATTTGACCTTCAAAACAACGAAAAGACTATGGCACCGCTTGCCGAACGTATGCGCCCGCGCACCTTGGACGAATTTTTGGGACAAGGCAAAATCGTGGGGCAAGGTTCGCTTTTGCGCAGAGCGATTGCCGCAGACAAACTGGGCAGTTGCATTTTCTACGGACCGCCGGGGACGGGAAAAACCACGCTTGCAAACATCATTGCGGAAAATACGAACGCGGCTTTTGTCAAACTGAACGCCGTCACGAGCGGCGTTGCGGACGCAAAAAAGGTTATCGACGAGGCTCGCGACCGTCTTCGTATGTACGGAAAACGTACATATTTGCTTTTGGACGAATGTCATCGCTGGAACAAGGCGCAAAGCGACAGCGTGTTGCAAGCAATCGAGCAAGGCTACATAATTTTTATCGGTTCTACGACGGAAAATCCCTACGTTTCGATGACGAGGGCTATCGTGTCCAGATGTCGTATTTTCTCGTTTTCGAGGCTTTCGGACAAGGATATTAGGGCGGGTCTTGAAAGGGCGGTCAAGGACAAGGAAAGAGGGCTCGGCAATATGAATCTCGAAGTGAGCGACGAGGCTCTTTCGCACCTTGCGTGGGCAAGCGCGGGGGATATGCGCACCGCACTCAACGCTTTGGAACTTGCCGCACTCACCACGCACGCGGACTCGGACGGCGTTATAAGAGTGGGAAAAGAGGAAGCCGAACAATCCATACAGCAAAAAGCACTCAGTATGACGGAAGATATGTATTACGATATGATTTCCGCATTCATAAAGAGTATGAGAGGAAGCGATAGCAACGCCGCGCTTTACTGGGCGGAAAGGCTCATCGAGGCGGGTTGCGATCCTATGCTCATCGGGCGCAGAATTATGATTCACGCTTGCGAGGACGTAGGTATGGCAGATCCCAATGCTATCGTCGTTGCGACGTCGTGCGTGCAGGCTTTTGAAAAAATAGGATTGCCCGAAGGGCGTATTCCGCTTGCCGAAGGCATAATATACGTTTCGGAAGCGCCGAAGTCGAACAAAGTCGTCGAGGCACTCGGCGGCGCAGAAAACGCGGTGAAGAACATCAAGCACGAAACTGTGCCTTTGTATCTTCGCGACCCGAACTACAAGGGTGATGACGAAAAAGTGAGCGGATACAAATATCCGCACTCGTACGGCGGTTGGGTAAAACAACAATACCTTCCCGACGAGATAAAAGACGCAATATTCTACGAGCCGACCGAAAACGGCTTCGAAAAAGTGATAAAGGAAAGACAGTCGAAAAGAAAATAACGCAAATCAAGCAAAATTAGCACAAAACGAGCGGAATATAGCAAAATAACGGGCGATATAACGCAAAAAAATAAGCGGCATAACGTAAAAAGAAGCAAAAAAAAGCGCAAAAAACCGGAAAATAAAACTGCGAAAAATCGCAAAAATTCCGCGTAAAACCGCTTGATTTTCTTTAGGCGAAATGAAAATATGTTAAAAATCGAAAATTTGACTAAAACTTATGCGGGCAATCAAAAACCGTCCGTCGAAAATCTTTCTCTCACTGTCAACGACGGCGAGATTTTCGGATTTATAGGTCCGAACGGCGCAGGTAAATCCACGACTATTAAGAGCATTACGGGCATTATATCTTTTGAGGAAGGCAGGGTGCTTATCGATGGCATAGACCTCAAATCCTCGCCCCTCGAAGCGAAAAAGCATATCGGCTACGTCAGCGACGACCACGTTATGTACGAGGGATTGACGGGCGTTGAATACGTAAATTTCATTTGCGACGTTTTCGACGTGCCGACCGCGCAAAGACAAGAAAGATTGGCAAAATATAGCGCGCTTTTCTCTCTCGAAGACGCGGTTAAGAAGCAGATTTCCACGTATTCGCACGGAATGAAGCAAAAACTCAACATCATAGGCGCGCTCATTCACGAGCCTAAACTTTGGATTCTCGACGAGCCTATGACGGGTCTCGACCCTCGCTCGGCGTACAACTTGAAGCAACTTATGCGCGAACACGCCGACAAGGGCAACAGCGTGTTTTTCTCGTCGCACGTCCTCGAAGTCGTGGAAAAAGTGTGCGACAGAGTGGGAATTATCGAGGACGGACACCTCATTGCGACTTGCCGTATCGACGAGTTGAAAGAGAAGAACAAGGACAAATCTCTAGAAGAACTGTTCCTCAAACTCACGGACACGACGCCCGTATTCGAACAAACTGCGGAATGAGGCTTGTATGAGAGATTTCCTTATCGTATTCAAAACTCTGTTTCGCAACGCAAATTCGAGGACAGAGGACGCAGAGGGCAAAAAGAAGATTCCGTCGGGATTGAAAGCGTTGATTTCGTTTTTGCCGCTCGTCGCGTTAATCTGCATTATGGTTGCGTTTTTGGCAGTGAATTTGAAAAGCGTGGGTGAGTTTTCCTTGCTCGTCGTGGCTATCGTTGCCGCAACGCAACTTTTGGTGATGTTCCTTTCGATGTTCTCGATCGTGACGACGCTTTACGGCGCAAAAGATACGCCGTTTCTCAACACGTTGCCCCTTCGTCCAACGTCGGTGTTTTTTGCAAAATTCGCAATGACTTACGTCAACGCGCTCGAACTTTCAACGGCTGTGATTTTGCCGACTGTTCTTACTTCCGCAATAGTGTTTAACGTCGCAAGCAAATCGATGTTTTACGGATTCTATCCGCTTCTTTTGGCGATTTTGCTCGTTGCGCCGATATTGCCGCTTTTTATCGTCAGCGTGCTTTCTATGCCCGTCGTGTGGCTCGGCTCGTACTTCAAAGGCAAGCCTACCTTAAAAAGCGTTTTGGTGATTCTTTTCTACTTCGTTTTGATGTGCGCGTATATGGTGCTCGTCTACTATATGAACACGCGCGGATTCGGTCAAGAGGGCGGCGTTGAGATGTCGCAAGGCACTCTCGCTTCGCTTTCCGTACTCGCAAACGTGTTCTATCCCGACAAAGTGCTCGTAAACTACTGTTTGGGTATCCAAGCGGGCAAAAACTTCGGTATATCCGCCGCCATAACCGTCGGTATGATTGCCGTTATGTTGCTTTTGTCCGCGCTCTTTTATAAGAGAATCAACTCGAAAGCGACGGAAAATTCTCAATCCACCGAATCCAAAACCGCCACGCTCAAACAATCAAACGTGGTCGTGTCCATTATGAAGCGCGATTTTACTTCGATTATGCGCAACAGCGCACTTGCGATGACCTCGTTTGCAAATCTGCTTATGGCGCCGATTTTTATCGTCGTGATGTACTTTATCACCAACTTTAAGTCGGGCGCAGAAGAGGGCATAACTCCGTTTATGTCCGAAATGATGGGCATAGGATTCGTTGTGATGTATTCGATGATTTTCCTTGCCGGCGCAAATATGATTGCGAGTATGGCATATACGAGAGAGGGCAAATCCTTTTTCGCGTCAAAAGCCTTGCCTATTAATCCTAAAGACAGCATAAAAGCAAAACTTTTGCTTTCCATTATCGTTCCGAGCGTTTTGCTTGTGCCGATTATGCTTATCGCATTGTTGCTTTACAAAATCGACATCGTGTCTACGTTGTTTGTCGGAATAGATACGCTTATGATGATAACCGGCATTTGCTGTATGTCCATACTTTTCGATATGAAAAAAGGCAATCAGCACTGGGAACAAATTTCCGATATAAAAAACTCTACGCAGAATGCCTATCAACTCATATCTGCTTTTTCTTCGATTGTGCCGGCGATTATAGTGTTTGTACTCGGCATTGTCCTTGCATCATTTGAAAATGTTCTCGGCGTTGTTGTCGTCAAGGTCATTTTTTGGACAGTAGCGACGCTTTTTTCAGCGGTTGTGCTTATTGTCGGACTGTGCCTTCTAAAAACATACGGCTTGAAATGGTATGAGTTTATTGGCGAAAACAAGCCCAAAAAGAAGGGCGCGAAAAACGAACTCGGAAGGGGGTTGCTCAAATGATGAAACGTAAAATCGCATTGGACGTCGGCGACGTTCGTATAGGCGTTGCGGTGAGCGATTTGCTTGGAATAACCGCAAATCCGCGCGAAACGTACGTTCGCAAAAAAGGCGATACGAACGCGGACATCGCGTATTTTTGCGAGTATGCAAAAAGAGAGGACGCGGACGCTTTCGTTCTCGGTTTGCCCAAGAATATGGACGGCACGGAAGGGGACAGAGCGGTCGTGACGAGGCAGTTCGGCGATATGCTGCAAGAGGCAAGCGGTTTGCCCGTTCTGTATCAGGACGAGAGACTCACCACCGTTTCGGCAGAGCGTATGCTCATCGACGCCGACGTGCGCCGTGAAAAACGCAAAAAAGTCATTGATAAGGTTGCCGCAACCATAATTTTGCAATCCTATCTCGACTCGCACCGCTGAAAATTGAGTACGATTTGATATTTTGCTTGCAAATTGCGCAAAATATGTTACTATCAAAATATCAAGATGCAATCCGCAAAATCCGCTTTGCATCGCAAGGAGAAACTACTATGGCAGATTTTTTTGACGACCAAAACAATACGACAGAAGACGACGATATTATCACGTTGTACAACGAAGTCGCAGACAAGGACGAGGATTTCTATCATCTCGCAACTCTCGACGTCGACAACAGATGGTTTGTCGTTATGAAACCCGTCGAGAAACTCGACGATATCGAGGACGACGAAGTTCTCATCTACGAAATTGCCGAAAACGAAGACGGCAACGACGTATTTATGGCAATCGAAGACGAAGCGCTTCTTCAAAGAGTTTTCGACGAATTTATGGCAGAAGTCGAAAAGATGGAAGGTTGCGAATGTGACGACGAAGATTGTGCGTGCTGCCATCACGACTGCAAACACTAAGCAGTCAAACAGCGAATAACTGCGTCAAAGCCCCTCGCAAAACGAGGGGCATTTTTTATGCGTAATTATTTATCAAAATTAAGATTTCCCCTTTCCTCACGTGTTTTCCCTATCGTCGTTCCCCCTCTGCATAAATTTGAGGGAACCCACGCCGACCGCATAGCGGGGGACAACACTCAGCACTCGCATAGATAAGGACATTTCTCTTATTATGCCACTGCGCTTTGTGCGCCAGCTTCGCACCCAAACGGCGCAGTCGCTTGTACTATCCGTCAAGCTCGGCGTTCGCTACGGTCATCGTCCTGCGATTCCAATTCCGTCTACGAAATTGCACATACCGTTAATAAGTGCGCTTCGAATAAGTGTGCGTTATTTGTCCGCTCTGCAATGAGAGCGGACTGTGGTTTTTATCACGTCTTCGAACGGGCAGATTCCGTGTACGAGTAGTCTTCGAAAGGGGATAGAAGGTAAAATTGCTAAAAATTCTAATATTTTTTTGAAAAATCCGCTACAAAATATTTGCAAAAAGTTTTTATATATAATATAATCCAAAACGAACCCGCATCGCGAAGGAGTGCATTCTGTTCCAATCGGAGGTTTGCGCGTCGAGTTCGCGAGAGGTAAAAACAATCTTAGGAGGACCTTATAATGGCCGTAACAACAATGAAAGCCTTGCTTGAAGCAGGCGTGCACTTCGGACACCAAACCAAACGTTGGAACCCGAAAATGAGCAAGTACATCTATGCAACGAGAAACGATATTCACATCATCGACCTTCAAATTTCCGTTGACCACGTCGAAGCCGCTTATCAATTCGTAAAGAGCGTCGTTCAAGAGGGCAAATCCGTCCTTTTCGTCGGCACGAAGAAACAAGCGCAAGACGCAATCAAACAAGAAGCAGAGCGTTGCGGTATGTTCTATATCAACCAAAGATGGCTCGGCGGTACGCTCACCAACTTCAAGACCATTCGTACGAGAATCGATCGCTTGAACAAAATCAACCAAATGGAACTCATCGGCGAGTTCGAGCTTCTTCCCAAAAAAGAAGTTTCCGCTCTCAAGAAAGAACGCGACGATCTCGAAAAGAACCTCGGCGGTATAAAGAATATGCGCACTTTGCCCGGTTGCTTGTTCGTAGTCGACCTCAAGAAAGAAGAAAACGCCGTTAAAGAAGCACGTAAACTCAATATCCCCATCGTGGCGGTAGTCGATACCAACTGCGATCCCGATCTCGTTGATTACGTCATTCCCGGCAACGACGACGCTATTCGCGCAATCCAACTCTTTGCTTCCATCATCGCAGACGCTGTCATCGAAGCAAAACAAGGCGAGTCTTTCACCGCTGCTCAAAAAGATGAATCAGCAGCAGCAGAAGAAGAAGTTGTTGTTCCCGTCGAAGAAACAATCGTCGTAGAAGAAAAGGCTCTTTCACCCGAAGAAGCGCTTGAAAAAGCAATCGCCGAAAAAGAATCACAAGAATAATTTATCCAAAATATCCCGCACGGAGATGTATATCTGCGTGCGATTTCAAAAAATAACAGGAGAATATATATGGCATTCACAAGCAAAGATGTTATGGAACTTCGTCAACGCACCGGCGTCGGTATGATGGACTGCAAAAAAGCTCTCGTCGCAACTGACGGCGATATGGAAGCGGCAATCGACTTTTTGAGAGAAAAAGGTATGGCAACCGCTGCCAAGAAAGAAGCGCGCATCGCTGCGGAAGGTATCGTTTATGCCGCAAGCAAAAACGGTAAATCCGTCCTTTTGGAAGTCAACTGCGAATCTGACTTCGTAGCAGGCGGCCCCGTATTCAAAGAGTACGTCGGCAAAGTCGCTGACTATATCCTCGACAACGCAAACGTAACCGTAGAGGACGTCGTTGCGGCAATGCAATCCGTCACCAACGAATATGTTATGAAGATGGGCGAAAAACTTTCCATCCGTCGTTTCACCGTTTACGAAGCAAACGACACGACCGTTGACACCTATATCCATATGGGCGGCAAAATCGGCGTTATGGTCGAAGCAAGCAAGGGCGCAAGCGAAGAAGTCGTACACGACGTCGCACTTCAAATCGCCGCTGCAAACGCTCAATATGTAAGCCGTGATCAAGTTCCTCAATCGGAAGTCGAACACGAAAAAGAAATCCTCAAAGCGCAAGCAATGAACGAAGACAGCAAGAAACCCGAAGCAATCATCGAAAAGATGCTCGTGGGAAGAATCAACAAGTTCTACAAAGAGGTTTGCCTCAACGAACAAGTATTTGTAAAGAATCCCGACATCACGATTGCTCAATATCTCAAACAAAACGGCGACGTCACCGTTCTTCGTTTCGTTCGTTACGCTATGGGCGAAGGTCTTCAAAAGAGAGAAGACGATTTTGTCGGCGAGGTTATGGCGCAAGCACACCTCAGTAAATAAGCACTTTTTTAAAAAAAGGAATGATTCGTTCATTCCTTTTTTTTAGACAAAATCGAATTTGAGCAAGTTAGATGTTCAAAAAAAAATGGAACATGGTATATTATGACAAAAGAAACTCCGAAGTATAAACGCGTCATTATCAAACTGTCCGGCGAGGCTCTTGCGGGCGAAAACGGCACGGGTATCGACCCCGAAAAACTCACTTACGTTTGCAAGGAAATCGCCGACGTAAAGGCACTCGGCGTTGATGTGGGCATCGTCATCGGCGGTGGCAACTTTTGGCGCGGACGTCAGGCAGACGACAAAATGAATCGTTCGACGGCAGACCATATGGGTATGCTCGCAACCGTTATGAATGCGCTTGCAATCCAAGACAAACTCGAACAACTCGGCGTGCCGGTGAGAGTGCAAACCGCACTCACGATAACCAAAGTCGCAGAGCCGTACATTTTGCGCAAGGCTATCCGCCATTTTGAAAAGGGCAGAATCGTCGTGTTTGCGTGCGGTACGGGCAATCCGTATTTCTCGACGGATACGGGCGCGGCGTTGCGTGCTTGCGAAATCGGCGCGGACGCGCTTCTTCTTGCCAAAAACGTCGACGGCGTTTACGATTCCGACCCCAAACTCAATCCGTCCGCAAAGAAATTCACCGAAATTTCCTATATGGACGTCATTTCCAAAGGTCTTAAGGCGATGGACACAACCGCAATCACGATGTGTATGGACAACAATATCCCCATCGTATGCTTTGCTTTGATGGAAAAGGATAGTATTAAGAATGCGGTGTGTGGGGTAAACACCGGCACTATCATTCATTAAAAAAACGCGCTATTTGGCGAATAACTGCGGCAGAGGCACTTGTCTGTCAACTCATTTTCGCTTAGTAAATTAGGGTTGCCATTCAAGTGCCTCTTTCTTGTTCTTCATCCAAATATCGCGTTTTTTATTTTGTGTATTGTATTTACTAAACATTTATTAATATTTCGGGTGTGGGGTGCAACCCCACCCACAATTATTAATTATTCATTATTAATTATTAATTAAATCAACTAAATCACTATTGCGTTATTTACTTTCTTTTGCTATAATATTTACAATATTCATAATATGGAGGACAAAGTATGTCTTACGGTATTGACGAAGTCGATCTTATCTTCGATGAAATGAATGAAAAAATCGACAAAACAATGCAGAACTATATCACCGAATTGCGTTCTATTCGCGCAGGCAGAGCAAATCCGCATATCCTCGACAAAGTCGTCGTCGATTATTACGGAACGCCTACGCCTATCAACAATATGGCAAACGTTTCCGTTCCCGAAGCGCGTCTTTTGGTTATTTCGCCTTGGGATAAATCTCAACTTAAAGCAATCGAGAGAGCGATTCTTGCCGCAAACGTCGGTATCAATCCCAACAACGACGGTCACGTTATCCGCCTCGTTTTCCCGGAACTCACGGAAGAACGCAGACGTTCCACCGTCAAGGAAGCGAAAACTCTCGTCGAAGAATCCAAAATCGTTATGAGAAACGCTCGCCGCGACGCTATCGAAGATCTCAAAAAGATCCAAAAGGCGTCCACGATCACCGAAGACGATTTGAAGAGTTATACCGAAGACGTTGACAAGACTCTTTCCAAGAATACCGACGAAGTGGACAAACTGTTCAAGGAAAAAGAGCAAGAGATTCTTTCAATCTAATGAGTGCAAAGCATATCGGATTTATTATGGACGGAAACGGCAGGTGGGCGGTTGCTCACGGTATGTCGCGTCAAGAGGGCTACGCTCACGGGCTTGTGGCTCTTTATAAGGTTGCAAAAAGGTGCTGCGAGCGCGGCGTGGAAGCGGTTTCCGTCTACGCTTTGTCAACGGAAAACTTGAACCGTCCGCAAGAGGAACTCGATTCCATATTCAAAGTCGTCGAAAAATTCAATTTGACGTACGACGGCGAATATAAGATTTCGTATATGGGCGATTTCAGCAGCCTTGACGACAAACTTGCCGATTCGATCGAGCAAGTCGAGGAAAAAACTTACGATAACAAAGGAATGTGGCTCAATATTGCGTTCAATTACAGTGCAAGAGCAGACATTTTGCACGCGGCAAAGGTTGCGTACGACCACGGCGAGTTTTTGGAAGATACATTTGAAAAACATCTTTCGTCGTCACATCTTCCGCCTCTCGACCTTATCGTGCGAAGCGGCGGCGAAATGAGATTGTCCGATTTTATGCTCTACGAAGCGGCGTATGCGGAACTTATGTTCCTCGACAAATTCTGGCCGGATATGGACGAGCGCGACGTTGACAAAATTCTCGACGACTTCGATAAGCGTGTGAGAAAATTCGGGAAATAACGGATTTTGTGCGAATTTCGGCAAAATCCGATTTTTCGTTTGTAATTAGATATTTTTTTGCAAGCGGTTTGCCGTTTGCACAGCGCATCGATTGCAATGTTTGCGGGCGAATGCGCCATGAGGTGTTTATGCTGAAAAGAACGATTACTGCGATAGTGCTTCTTTTTTTCGTTGCGGGATTTTTGGTATGCGGCTATTTCAAAAGCCCGATTTTCGTCGATATGCTGATTTTGCTTTTCTTGGCAGGCTCGGTTTTCGAGATGTACAAATGCTTCAAAGACGCAGGCTACAAGATGTTTGCCGCCCCCGTCGTTTTGATGTTGGTTGCGGCGTACCCCGTGTATTACACGATGCAATACTACGTCGGCGCAGGCGCGACGAACACCAGCGTAGGTATTCAAGGTCTGTTGATGGTGCTTCTTGCAAGTTCGATGCTCGCGCTTACGATTTTTACGTTCAAACCTGCAAAGCACACTCAAAAAGAAGTCGACGAAGCAAAAGAGCAGGGTATAGAACTCGAACTCGATTCGTCAAAAGCGTGCGAACTCAAAGATTTACTCGCAAATATTTTCATTCTCGTATATCCGACGCTGTTCCTTATGAGCGCGTGGATAGTAAGTTACAAATACAGCGCGTTGTTTGCCGTTCCGTTTGCGATTTTAGTGCCGATTATCGGGAGCGATACGTTTGCGTACTGGTTCGGCTCTATGATAGGCGGAAAGAAACTTTGCCCCAAAATCAGCCCTAAAAAGACGATTGCGGGCGGCGTCGGCGGTCTTGTCGGCGGTATGGTCGTTTCTATGCTGTTTTGGCTTCTTTTCGAGATGTTTGCCGACAAATATCCGACTTTCATCGCAGGTTGCGGCTATACGGCGTTCTTTGCGCACGATATGAGCGGTTGGCAATGGAAAAGCGCGCTCGTGTACCTCGCAATAGGTCTCGTTTGCGGCGCGATAAGCGAACTGGGCGACCTTGCCGCTTCGCGTATCAAACGTGCGCTCGGCATAAAGGATTACGGCAAGATTTTCCCCGGACACGGCGGTTTTATGGACAGAATCGACAGCGTTATGTACTGTCTCGTCGTGTTGCTCGTGGCGTTTTCTTGCATTTACGGTTATTGATTCTTTCATACGGATTTAATAATCGACGGTTATACTGATAATCGCAATCGAAAAATAAATCGATTGCAATCACGAAGGCAATAAAAAATCCGCAAAAGACTTCAAATCTCTGCCTATGCGGCGCGCGGATTTTAAGGATAAAATGAAAACAATCACCATACTCGGAAGTACAGGCTCTGTCGGCAGACAAGTGCTTGACTCGGTTTGCGCACACCCCGACGCTTTTAAGGTCGTCGGGCTTTCGGCTTATACAAACGAATCGCTTTTGCGTGAACAAATCGAAAAATTCAATCCCACTCATTACTATTTCCCAAACGGCGCGGTTGAAGTGCAAAGTTCGCTTTTCGACTTTTTGGAAGACGACAAAACCTCGAAATGCCTTTCTTCGCTCGAAGAACTTGCAAGTATTCCGTCGGATATAGTCGTTTTGGCGGTTACGGGAATAGCAGGGCTTTGGGCTGCCGTCGCTACGCTTAAAAGAGGCGGAACTCTTGCGATTGCAAACAAGGAAACTATCGTATGTGCGGGGCGTCATCTCAAATTCCTCGAAAAAAAGTACGGCGGAAAGATTTTGCCGCTCGATACCGAACATTCCGCAATTTTCTCGTGCCTTAGGGGCGAAGATAAAAAGTGCGTAAGAAGCCTCGTTCTGACGGCAAGCGGCGGCGCGCTTCGCGACGTTCCCACAAGTCAACTGGCAAAAGTCAAGGCAGAGGACGCTCTGAAGCACCCCGTATGGAATATGGGCAAAAAGGTCACAATCGATTCGGCTACGCTGTTCAACAAGGGACTTGAAGTCATCGAGGCAATGCGCCTTTTCGAAGTGGAAGCAAAGGACGTGAAAGTGGTTATGCACAGAGAAAGCATAGTTCATTCGCTCGTCGAATTTACCGACGGAGGTATGAAAGGGTTGTTTTCCGTGCCCGATATGCGACTTGCGATAGAAACCGCGCTTTATTATCCCGAACACGGCAAAGACAGCGTTGCGCCGCTCGACCTTGCAAAACTCGGTTCGCTTTCTTTTTCCGCACCCGATTACGACAGATTCCCGTGCCTTAAAATCGCAATAGACGCGGCAAACGCAGGCGAGGGCGCGTGCATTGCGGTATCCGCCGCAGACGAAGTTCTCGTCGAGGAATTTTTGAAAGGTAAAATCAAATATCCCGAAATCGCAATCGCGCTTTCAAAGGTATTTGCAAAATTCAAAAAGGTCGGAAACGTCGAACTCGAAGACGTACTTGGCATAGACGAGCAAGCAAGAAAATACACTTATTCTGTGATAGGAGTGAAATAGTGTTCTTAATTTGCGCAACGGCAAGCGAAGTTTTCACATATATCGGATACGTCATCGTAGCCGTTCTTGCGCTTATGGCAATGATTGTCATACACGAACTCGGACATTACACCGCCGGCAAATTGCTCGGATTCAAAATCGACGAGTTCGCAATAGGTTTCGGACCCGCAATCATCAAAAAACGCAATAAAAAGACGGGCGAATTGTTTACGCTTCGTCCGTTTCCCATAGGCGGATTTTGCGCTTTTCACGGCGAGGACGCCGAAGGCGCAATGGTTGACGAAAACGGAAATCAGGTCAAAGACGAAAACGGAAATATCGTAAAAGACCCCGACGCATTCAACAATCAGAAGGCTTGGAAACGCCTTATCGTGCTGTTTTCGGGCGCGTTTATGAACTTTTTGAGCGCAATCGTCATTATAACGATATATTTTACCGCATACGGTCAGTTGCTTCCGAACGTCGTGGGCGTTCGCAATACCGCAACGTATCAGAACGTTTTTCAAGAAGGCGACGTCATTCTCAATATAAACGGAAAGCAAGTCAACATTATGCTTCAAGAGGACCTGGACAACGCGTTCAAGGATTTGTCCGACGATTCCTACTTTTGGGTTTTGAGAGGCGGACAACGCGTGAAAATCAACGCTCGCAAGGTCTACTATAATCCGTTCGACGAAGACGACTTTATATATGCGATAAACGGAAAAGAACTCGAAACGCCCATAGTCGCAAGTGCGCTCGGCGAGTACGCTGAGCAAAACGGTATCGACCAAACGCAAAAAATTACGCTAGTCGTGGTCAAATACGGCACGGACGGCAAAATTGTCGAAAAAAGTTCTATGAGCGTGCAAAAAGGCGTTGTCGAGGGCGATTCCGAGGGATTTTACAGTTACGGGTTCGGCATAACACGCAGCCTTACGCACGCGAAACTTCCGTTTTTCCTCGCATTCGGCAGAGCGTGGGGATTCAGTTTCTTCATCGTATTCAAGATTCTCGCCTCGCTCGGCGCACTTATTACGGGTAAATCGGGCATAGAAAACGCGGGCGGCACGATTACGACAATCAAGATGATGGCGCAAGTGTCTTCGCTCGGATTCGACAGTTTCCTGTACGTCGTTGCGATAATCTCGGCAAACCTTGCGGTTATGAACTTGTTGCCGTTTCCCGCGCTCGACGGAAGCAGAATGCTGTTTACGCTGATTGAAATGATATTCAGAAAACCCGTACCGAGAAAAATCGAGGGCATAATCCACACGGTGGGACTCGTGTTGTTGATCGTGCTTGCGGTGTTCCTCGACATATTCCATTTGGTGAAAGGATAAAGGTGCAAATTATGACAGAACGAAAGAAAACGAGACAAGTCAGCGTAGGAAACGTGAAAATCGGCGGCGACGCACCTATAACCGTTCAATCTATGTTGAATACGAAAACGACGGACATCGAAGGTTCGCTCGCGCAAATAAATGCGCTTAAAGCGGTCGGTTGCGACCTCATTCGCCTTGCAGTGCCCGACGAGGATTCGGCAAGAGCGTTCGGCATAATCGCAAAAGAGTGCGGTTTGCCGCTCATTGCGGACATACATTACAACTACAAACTTGCGCATATGGCACTCGACGCTGGCGCAAAGAAAATCCGTATGAATCCCGGAAATATGCGCGATTTTTCGCAAATCAAACCGCTTGCCGAAAGAATGATAGATATGGGCATACCCGTGCGCGTGGGCGTGAACGGCGGCTCGCTCGACCCGAAATACAAGGGAATGGACGAGGCGCGCGCACTTTGCGAAAGCGCACTCGAATGTGCAAACGTCTTTGAAAGCGTGGGTATGAAAGACATAGTGATTGCAATCAAGCACTCTGACACGCTTCTCAACATAAAGGCAAACAGAATGCTGTCGAGTATGTGCGACTATCCGCTTCATATAGGCGTGACGGAAGCGGGAACGCTTCGCACGGGGCTCGTAAAATCCGCAATCGGCATAGGAACGTTGCTAAGCGAGGGGATAGGCGACACTATCCGCGTTTCGCTTTCAACCAACGTTTGCGAAGAAGTGCTTGCGGGCAAAAAGATACTTCAAACTCTCGGACTTCGCAAAAACGCAGTGGAAGTCGTGGCTTGTCCGACTTGCGCAAGAACGGAAATCGACGTCGAAGGACTTGCAAACAAAGTCGAAACTATGACGGCGGGAATAAACAAGCCGCTCAAAATATCCGTTCTCGGCTGTCCGCTCAACGGAATAGGCGAGGGCGAACACAGCGACCTCGGCATTGCGGGCGGAAAAGAAAAGAGCGTGATATTGCTTCACGGCAAGATTTACAAAACCGTGCCGAGCGAACGTCTTATGCAAGAATTTGAAAAAATTCTGCAAGATGTTTTATCAAATTGACAAAAATATAGAATACTTTTCGACAAAAATCGCGAGGATTTTATGGCTACAAAGTTTTTTGAAGAATTTATGGTAAGAAGCAAAGGCGAGTTTCCGATGCTCAAACTTAACAGCGCAACCTACTATAAGGACAAAAGAGAGTTGGTGGTTAAGTTTATTATTTCCGCATTCGAAGTGCGCTCCTTCGACGAGGAAAGCAAAAAGAAAGTGCAATCGATTATCGAACAAATGTTTTCGGGCGTTTCGGTGAGCGTGCAGTACATAAGAACGTATGCGGACAACAACGTCGTAAAGAATAAGGTTTCCGAGTTTTTCAACCGCACGAATCAAATGATTTTCAGGCGCATAAACGACGATACGCTCAAAATCGATGTGGGCGACAACGACATCGACGTGAAATTCGTTTTCGACACGCCGACGTACAAACTTTTGACCGCGGGGGATTTACTTGCAAGGCTCGAAGAATATCTCGATTGCTCCTTCAATCAAAACATCGACATAATCGCCGAAGAAAGCCTCTATTCAGAGCAAAAAGAGGAAGATTTGGATATACATATCGACACGACGTTGCACGCCGATTCCGCATTGCGACTCGTGAGCGCGAGAGTGGGCGAAAAAGTGTATTCGAGAGGCAAAATCGACGGTATTTCGCAAATGCCGAACTACATCGTCGATGTAAAAGGCGCGTGCGACAACATCGTTTTGTGCGGTAAAATCTCGCAAATCGAGAAAAAATCCTACAAAAACAAGAAGTATAATCCCGACGACCCCAAGAGCGGACCGGAAACGTTGCCGTTCGTAAAATTCGTTCTCGACGACACGACGGCGAGAATCGAGGGCGTGAGTTTCGTGGGAAAGGACGAGGACGCAGACAAAATCGTCGAACTCAAAGAGCAATCACAAGTCATTTGTATGGGCAAAGTCACGTGGTCGCAGTATTCGGGCGCGTGGTCTTTCCAAGTGAACGCAATGTTCGAGGCGGACATCGATTTTGACAGCATTCACCTCAAATCCGTCAAGCCGTTGCCTGAAAAATACACGACGATTATGCCGCAAAAATACGTCGATATGTCCGAAAAGACCTTGTTAGATGTCGAAAAACCCGCGAAAGTCATAAGCGACTATTTCAAGGATAAAACCTTTGTCATATTCGACCTCGAAACGACCGACTTAAAGACGGAAACCGCAGAGATAATCGAACTTGCCGCACTGAAAGTGGTGAACGGCGTGCCTACCGAAACTTTCCAAACGCTCATAAAACCGCTTGCGGCGATTCCCGAAGAAATAACCAACATCACGCATATTTCAAACGCTATGGTGCTCGACGCACCGAACGTCGAAAGCGTGATTCCCGATTTTTATAAGTTTGCGCACGGCTCGATACTTTGCGGACACAACATTGCGGGCTACGATTTCCCCATTCTTTCAAGAATCGGCGAAAAGAACGGATACGTTTTCAACAACGAACTTTGCGACACTCTGTTGCTTGCAAGGCGTTATCTTACCGAACTTCCTAACTGTAAACTCGAAACTATTTCAAAAGCGTACGGAATTTCACACGAGAATGCGCACCGCGCAATGAGCGACGTGTACGCCACTTTCGGCGCGCTCGAAGAAATCGCAAAGAGAATGTAATATCCGCAAAATCGCAACCGAGCGTAAACGTAAATCGCATAAGTGATTGCAAAAACGGTTGTAAAAAACGCCTAAAAGCGATTATTGCAAGGACAATTATTGCAAAAGCGATTGCAAAAGAAAAAGAAAATCGTAAAATATATAAATATATTTTGTGTTATCGGCATAAAACGCTTGCAATGCGCGGTTTTATGTGATACTATTTAGATACTATAGTAAAACCTTACTAGAGTGAGCGACGGCTCACTCTTTGTTTTAGAAGGGACGATTCGACAAAAATCGTCTTTAAGAGGTGCTGTATGGCAAACGAAATTGCGGTTGAAGTCCGCGAAAAAGTGAAGAATCTCGCTCTCGAAGCGGTAAACGAAGCGGACGAGAATATCGAACTCGTGGACGTGGCGTTCTACAAGCAGTACGGAAAACTCACCGTCGAGGCTCTTTTGTGGAAGAAAGAAGGAATCGACCTTGACGACTGCGAAAAGGTGCATAATCTGCTTTCTGCAAAACTCGATTCGATAGAGGACGATTTCGACGACGATTACGTTCTGAACGTTTCCTCGCAAGGTCTCGACAGAAAAATCGTGACCAACGACGATTTCAGACGCGCGCTCGACACCGAAATCGAGGTTTTCGACAAAAACAAGAAAAAATCGCACGGAACGCTTTTGAGTTTCGACGACGAAAACATCGTGATAAAAACCGACGGAAAAAATCCGAAGGAAGTTAAAATACAAAGAAATTTATTGACCAAAGTACAACCATACGTCAGGTTTTAGGAGGACATAACAATGATTAACAAAGAGTTCTTTCAAGCATTGGACGATCTTGAAAAGGAACAACGCATTCCCAAAGAGTCAATGATTGAATCGATCGAAGCAGGGCTTGTGTCCGCGTACAAGAAAGAATACGGCTTTGCAAGTCAGATTTCCGTTCGTCTCAATGAGGAAAAAATGACCTACAAAGTGTACGCGCACAAACTCGTCGTGGACGAAGTCGAAGACGAGGAATCTCAAATTTCTCTCGAAGACGCGCAAGACATCGACAAAAAGTACAAAATCGGCGACGTAGTCATCGAAGACATCACGCCCAAGGACTTTTCTCGTATCGCAGCGCAAACCGCAAAACAAGTCATTTTGCAACGCATCAACGACTATAAGAAGGAACTCGTGCTCAACGAAATGAGCGAGCGCACGGGCGAAATCCTCAGCGCAATCGTAAGAAGAAAGGAAGGAAACACCGTCTACGTTGAAATCACCGGCACGCAAATGGAAGGCGTTATGATGCAACAAGACCAAGTTCCCACCGAAACGTACAACGTGAACGACGTAATCAAAGTGTACGTCAAGAAAATCCGCGACGGATTGCACGGCGCACAAGTGGTCGTGTCGAGAAGTTCGGCAGGTTTCGTTCGCAGACTTTTCGAACTCGAAGTTCCCGAAATCAAGGCGGGACTCGTCAAAATCAACAGCATCGTTCGCGAAGCGGGATTCCGCACAAAACTCGCAGTGTCCAGTGAAGATCCCAACGTCGACGCAGTCGGAAGTTGCATCGGAAACAAGGGCGTCAGAGTCAACGCGGTCGTTGCGGAACTCGGCGGCGAAAAGATCGACGTCATCGAATATTGCGACGATCCTATCGAATATATCGCTCGCGCGCTTTCGCCCGCACAAGTGCTTATGGTTTCCATCAACGAGGAAGAAAAGAACGCAAAGGTTATCGTTCCCGACGAGAAACTCTCGCTTGCAATCGGCAGAAGCGGTCAAAACGCTCGTCTTGCGGCAAAACTTACCGGCTGGAAGATAGACGTCAAACCTTATTCCACGCTCAAAGTAGACGAGCAAGAAGTGCAAGGTGAATAAAATGTCCTATCCCAAGAACACCCGAAAATGCGTCGTGTGCAAGGAACACGCCGACAAGTCCGAAATGTTGAGATTCGTCAAAGACAAGGACGGAAAAGTGTTTCTCGACCGCTCGCAAAAAGCGGACGGCAGGGGCGTTTGGGTGCATAATTGCGAGGACTGCATACAAAAACTTATCAGAAAAAAGACTCTCAACGCCGCGTTCAAACGCAACGTCGGCGACGAGATATACGGTGAGATAAATGAGTAAAATCGGTGCTTACGTCGGACTTGCGCAACGCTCGGGTTCGGTGCTTTACGGCGAAGATATTATTTGCGAGAAGAAAAACCTCGCAAAAGTCGTGCTCGTTTCATCGACCGCAACCGATAAGTATAAAGAAAGGATATTGAAGAAGATGAGTTGTCCCGTGTATATCGTGGACGGTCTTGGCGAGGCTTTGCACCGCGAAGGTGTCAACGCAATCGCCATAACTAACGACAATCTCGCAAAAGCGGTTGTCGGTGTATTGAGGTGAATATGCCCGAAAACAAAAAAGAAACAAACGTCGATTCCATAAAAATGCTCGGCGAGTATAAGGCGACCAAACTTGCCGAACTTTCCGAAAATATCTCTCGTCAAAAGTCGAGAGCAGCCGTGATTATGGCTTCTATCAAGGCAAAACGCGACGAACTCGTGCAAAAGGCAGAGCAAATCGAAAAAGCCAAAGAAGAAGCGAAAGCGGTCGAAAAGGCAAAGTTTGAAGAAGTCGAGAACAAAATCGAACGTGAATCAGAAAAATCCGTCGAAAAGGTTAAGACGCAGGAAACGCCCGTAGTCGAGTCTAAGGTCGAGGTCAAAACGGAAAAGGAAACGAAAGTCGAAAAACAGGTCAAAAAAGACGATACTTCCGCTTCCGAAAAAGAGACCGTAAAAGCCGAAGAAAAGACGGAAAAGAAATCCAAGCAGGACGAAGCAAAGAAGTCGCGTATTGCGGTCGTTCCCAAAACGCCTTTCGAACTTGCGCAAGAGAATCCCGAAATTTTGCCTAACGGCGAAGTGCGCAGGATTTACGTTCCGCCGACGCCGAAGCCGAAGGTTACGACGAGAGTGTTCGGACAAGGCGGTTATCAACAACCGCGCGGACCGAAGCCGCAACAAAACGGACAAGGTCCAAGACCGCAAGGACAAAATCAAGGTCAAAACGGCGGTTTGAGACGTTCGTCGTCGCAAAGCGTTGCCAACGCCGCGCAGCAATTTCCTCCTAAACCTGCTGCGCAAAAGGGCAAGGGCGGCAAACAAAACTCAAACAACGGTTCGAGCAAGTTCGACGATAAGTCAACGATGAACAAGCGCGCGCTTATGAAACGCGGTTATCTCGTCGACGACAGAATTTCATACGACGAGGACGGCGAAGCAATCGTTCGCAACTACAAAGTCAACAAGAACAGAGGCGGTGGCAACAGCGCAACCGTTATAATCGAAAACGCGGTTATAACCACCGACCCCGTTTCCATAAAAACTTTGAGTGAAAAAATCGGTAAATCCGCCGCGGAAATCGTCAAAACGCTGTTCGTTCTCGGCATTATGAAGACAATAAACGACAGCATCGATTTCGCTACTGCGGAACTTGTTGCCGACGAATTCGGAATCAAACTCGAATATAAGCCCGACGTGACTCTCGAAGATACGCTCAGCGCGCAACTCGAAGTGGACGACGTCGAAGAACTCGAAAATCTCGTTCCGCGTCCGCCGATCGTCACGATTATGGGTCACGTAGACCACGGCAAAACTTCGCTTCTCGACTACATCAGAAAGTCGAACGTCACGGGTGGCGAAGCGGGCGGCATTACGCAACATATCGGCGCGTATACCGTTACGCTTAACGGAAATCCCATTACGTTCCTCGATACCCCCGGTCACGAAGCGTTCACGTCGATGCGTGCTCGCGGCGCGCAAGTCACGGATATTGCGATTCTGGTCGTTGCGGCGGACGACGGCGTTATGCCGCAAACGCTCGAAGCAATCAGCCACGCAAAGCAAGCAAAAGTGCCTATCATCGTCGCTATGAACAAGATGGACAGAGCGGGCGCAAATCCCGACAAGGTGCTTTCGCAACTCGCAGAAAACGGCGTTACCCCCGAAGAATGGGGCGGCGATACGCCCGTCGTGCGCGTGTCTGCTAAGACAGGTATGGGTGTTGAAGAATTGCTCGAGCAAATCCTCGTCCGCGCAGAAGTGGAAGAATTGCGCGCAAATCCCGACAGAAACGCAAGAGGCACTATCGTCGAAGCAAAACTCGACAAAGGTCTCGGCAAAATCGCAACTATCCTCGTTCAAACAGGTACGTTGCACGTCGGCGATAACGTCGTCGCCGGAACTTGCACGGGTAAAATCCGCGCTATGATCGACGATAAGGGCAGAAAGGTCAAGAAAGCAGGTCCGTCTATGCCCGTTTCGGTCACCGGTTGGGACGACGTTCCCGAAGCAGGCGACAGAATCGACGTCGTTGCTGACGAAAAGTTCGCAAGAGAACTCGCAGAAGAAAGAAAACTCAAACTCGCCGCAAGTCAAACGGAATCTACGTCCGTTTCGCTCAACGACTTGTTCGACAAGATTTCAAAAGGCGAACTCAAATCCGTCAAACTCATAATCAAAGCGGACGTTCAAGGCTCGGTCGAGGCGGTCAAGCAATCTCTTGCCAAACTCGGTAACGAGGAAGTCAATATCGACATCATTCACGCGGCTGTCGGCGGTATCAAAGAAAGCGACGTTTTGCTTGCGGAAACTTCAAACGCAATCATCATCGGATTCAACGTTCGCCCCGACAACAACGCAAAACAACTCGCCGCGCAAAAGAAAATCGACATCAGATTCTACAACATCATTTACAACGCAATCGAGGACATCGAAAAGGCGGTCAAGGGTATGCTCGATCCCAAATTCAAAGAGGTCGTTCTCGGTTCTGCGGAAGTGCGTGAATTGTTCAAGATCAGCGGCGTAGGCACTATCGCAGGTTGCCACGTCATCGACGGAAAAGTCGTTCGCGGTGCGCAAGCGCGTCTTATCAGAAACGGAAAAGTCGAGTATACCGGCGAAATCGCTTCCTTGCGCCACGGCAAAGACGACGTCAAGGAAATGGCAAAGAACTTCGACTGCGGCATAATGCTGTCCAACTTCCAAGACGTCAAAGTGGACGACGTAATCGAAGCGTTCACGATGGAGAAAACAAATGAAGATTAAGATGGAACGAGTCAATTCCGAACTCGCCAGACAAATCACCAAAATCATTGCCGAAGACGTTAAAGATCCGCGTCTTCACAATGCAATCGTCGGCGTGACCAAACTTTACACCACGCCCGACCTTAAATACGCAAAGGTGTATTTGTCCATATATGCGGCAAACGACGAGGAAAGGCAAGAGGCGTATTACACGATTTGCCGTTCCAAAACGTTCATTCGCAATATGCTCAAAGACAGCGTGCAAATCCGTCTTTTGCCCGAACTCAATTTCATAATTGACGACAGCGTCGATTACAGCATAAAAATCGACGAAATACTCAATAAAATCAAAAAACTGGACGAGCAAAGGACGATTGCAAACACCGACGAGGAACAATGAACGACATTCTTCAAGAAATCTCAAAAAAAATAAATCGCTCAGACGATATTGCGCTTTATTGTCACACTAAACCAGATTGCGACGCTTTGGGCAGTATGCTCGCGCTTTACGTCGCTCTCAAAAACAAGGGTAAAAACGTTTCGGCATACTGCGATTCGCCCGTTCCCGACAAATATAAAACTCTGTTCAAAAGCGAAGATATTACTTTTCCGCAAAAGAGAGTTCACGACCTCGCAATCAGTATAGACGCGAGTTCCATCGACAGACTCGGACAGTGTATGAAGTCGTTTTTGTCGGCAAAAACGCAAATTGTTATCGACCATCACAAATCCTTTGAGAGATTCGCTTCGCTTTGCTACGTTGACGAAACGGCAAGCGCGTGTGCGGAAATCGTTTTTCAACTGCTCAAATCTATGAAAGCAATCGATGTAAACGTTGCGAAACTGCTTTTTTGCGGTATCGTGACGGACAGCGGTTGTTTTTCTTATTCCAACACCACGAAACGCACCCACGAAATTGCGTGTGAGTTGCTCGAATACGACTTCGACGCAAGCGAGGCGATTTATCAAGTGTACAGAAGCGTCACTTCAAACAAATTCGACTTGAAACGCCGTGCGCTTGCAAAAGCAAAATTCTTCGAGGACAAACAAATTGCATTGATTTGCTTCACAAAAGAGGATTTTGCCGTAACCAACACGACTTGTGACGATACGGAAGGTATCGTAAGCGAACTTATCGACGTCGATTGCGTGAAAGTCGCATATGCGTTATCGCAAGTGGGCGACAAGAACTTCAAACTCAGTATCCGCACGAAAGATAACGTTGATGCGTCCGACATTGCTATGACTTTCGGCGGGGGCGGACACAAATTCGCGTCGGGTTGCCGAGTCAACGGCTATCTCGAAGACATAGTAGAAAAAATCGTAAAACTCGCAAAAGACAGAATCTAACAGGGTATTTTGTCAAAATTACATTTTGAATCTTATATGAAAGGCTTTGTCAATATCAACAAACCATACGGTATGACTTCAAGCGACGTCGTAGTCAAAGTGCGCGGAATTCTGCGCAGAGTCAGCGGCGAAAAGCAAAAAGTCGGACATCTCGGCACTCTCGACCCAATCGGTACGGGCGTTTTGCCGATTGCCGTCGGAACTGCGACAAGGCTTTTCGATTATATGCAGCAAAAAGTCAAAGTGTATCGCGCAACTTTCGTTTTCGGCGAAACGACCGATACGCTCGATTGTACCGGCAAGGTGGTCGAAAACAGTTCCGTTATTCCGACAAGAAAACAAATAGACGAAGCGACAAAAAATATCATCGGCGACGTCGAGCAGATTCCGCCACAGTATTCGGCAAAATCCGTAGGCGGCGTAAGGGCGTACGACTTGGCACGCAAAGGTATTCAAGTCGAGTTGAAACCGAAAATAGTGACCGTATATTACGTCAAAGCGGTTGATTGCGATATAGACGGCACGCCGTATGCGCTCAAAAAAAACGAGTACGCATTTGAAATTGCGTGTTCGAGCGGAACGTATATTCGCTCGATAGCGCGCGACCTTGCCGCTTCGCTCGGCACAGTTGCTTATATGTCGTCGATATGCAGAATCAAAAGCGGAGATTTTGAAATTTGCGATTCCGTTTCGCTCGATAATTTTGAAAAAATGCCGTTAGAGTGTCTAAAACCGATAGATTGTGCATTGAAAAGTTTTGAAAAAGTGCAAATCGACGATACGCAAACGAGCAAGGTTTTGAACGGCGTATGCATAAAAGTCGACAATTTGCTGCTCGGCGATTTCGTCGTCGAATGCGGCGGTGAAGTGCTCGGTATGGGCGAGTGCGCAAGCGGTTTGCTACATATGAAAACGAGGCTGTGAAAAGTATGAAAATCCTCGACTTTGAAAAACGATACGATATTCCCGTTGCGCTTGCGCTCGGCTTTTTCGATTGTATCCACAAAGGACATCAAAAACTTTGCGAGCGTGTAATCGAGTATTCCAAATCAAACGGAATCGAAAGTGCGCTTTTGACGTTCACGAACGATCCGAACGTCCTTTTCGGCAACGAAAAACAAATATATTGTTTTTCCGATCGAGTAAAAGTGCTTGAAAAATGCGGTTTGAACGTCGTTATCGGCGCATCGTTCGACGATAAATTCGCAAGTTTGTCACCGCTCGATTTTCTCGATGTGTTGACGTCGAATTTCAACGTAAAGTCGATTTTCGTCGGTGCGGATTACACGTTCGGCAAATTCGCGGCAGGGAACGTCGATTTGCTTCGCGAATATTGCGATAGCAAACGTATTTCGCTCTGCGTAGTGCCTTTTGAAACGTCGGACGGCGTGAAAATCTCAACGTCGAAACTCAAATCGTACGTGAAAAACGGTCAAGTCGACAAACTCAACGAATATCTCGCTTTGCCGTATTTTATGAGCGGTGAAGTGTTGCACGCACGCCACAAAGGCACGGGAATGGGATTTCCGACAACCAACATCGCACCCGACGAATCGCGTTTGCAACTCGAAAACGGCATATATGCGACTTTTTGCGAGGTTGACGGCAAAATTTTCAAATCTATGACCAACGTAGGCACGAAACCCACGTTTTCGGATAATTCCATATCCGTTGAGACTTATATAATAGATTTTTCAGGTGACTTATACGGCAAAAATATCGTCGTGTATTTCATCGAAAAAATGCGCGATATTGTCAAATTCGCCTCTCAAGCCGAGTTGAAAGCACAACTCGACAATGACGAGGTCAATGCGATAAAAATTCTTGACGACTTCGAGCGCAATCACGCAGACAGTTTGCTTTTTAGAGGTGACAAATGATAAATAAAAGTAACGTAGCATTGTTCGGACCGTCCGGACACGACGAACAGTTTGCAAAAGACGGATTGACCGCGACGCTTCAAATGCCGCAATGGTTGAGAGAAAAAGGACTCGATTTGTTTGAATATTCCTTCGGCAAAGGTGTTCGCATAAGCGAACCAACCGCAGAAGCAATAGGGGACGAAGCCGACAAATTCGGTATCGAAATCAGCGTTCACGCGCCGTATTTCATAAATTTTGCCTCAGTCGAGCAGGAAAAAGCGGACAATTCTATAAATTATCTCACAAGTTCGCTCAAAGCACTCAGACATTTTCACGGTCAAAGATGCGTTTTTCACCCCGGTGCAGAAGGTAAACAACCTCGAAACGAAGCGTTTGCACGCACACTTGACAATTTTGCGCGCGCACTCGACGCTATAAAACAAAACGGCGACGAAGATTTGATCGTTTGCCCCGAAACTATGGGAAAACAAGCGCAAATCGGCACGGTGAGTGAAGTTATAGAACTTTGCAAACTCGCCCCGAACGTTTATCCGTGCGTCGATTTCGGTCACGTCAACAGCCTTTGGGGCGGCGCATTGAAAACTTCCGACGATTTTCAACGTATCATTGATGACATTTTCGACGGACTCGGCGAAGAAAAGACGAAAAATATGCACGTCCATTTCAGTAAGATTATGTACGGCGCAAAAGGCGAAATTAAGCATTTGACCTTTGCCGACAATATCTACGGACCTGAATTTGAACCGTTTTGTGAAGTGATTGTCAAAAACAATCTTACGCCTCACGTTTTGAGCGAATCCGCCGGCACGCAAATGTTCGACTCGCTCACTATGAAGCGCATGTACGAAAATATGTTAAAATAAGTAATATTAATTTGACATCGTAAAATATCAATTTTAACATCGACAAAGTAGCGTCCACACGTACGCTATTTTTATAACATAAAATTTTCCAAGATTTTCAAATTAGCAAGCGGGTAGAAAGAAAAGTTAAACTTCAAAATTAAAAAAAAGTTTGGCAAAAGAGGATGTCAAACTCAAAATTCAGTAGAAGTCCAAAACTCAAAAGTATATCGGTAGAGTGCAACGTTAAAAATTTTGCGAAAGAAGGGAAAATTATTATGCTTAACCCGTATAGAAACTATTCGCAAAACACGGGGTTCTGCGATATAGTTTTGCAAAGAAACTATTTGCAGATTATTTATTTTGCGAATTAGTTTTATAGCGTGGTATTTCCGAGTTTTTTGAATTGTTTTATCATTTGACGAGTATTTACAAGGGGTGTTGTTTATGGAAGAAAACAACAAAAATGTAGCAACAAATCGTCAAATCGGTCTTTATCTTGGGGAATTTTCCTACAAAAAAGGCGAAAAAACTGTTCGTGTGGTTGAAGTCCTTGTTTGGTCTAACCGCACCGCAACAACCTTGACGAATCCTCAAATAATTCGTATTTGGGATTATCAAGACGAATGCTCTATTGTTCCTTTCGATACTGTTGTCGTTGACTTCGAGTATGTCGAGGGTTACAAGGGCGTTTACAAAAAATATCTCGGTTTTGAGAAATACAACAAGGGGGAATCGGCTAAATGAGCGAACTTATAACGTCTTTGTTTTCTTCTTTCACGGAAGCAATGAAGGGTATGGGCGACGGCATTAAAAATGCGTTTTTGAACATTCTTTACGTTGACCCGTCCGCAACGCAACCCGTAATAAGTGAATTTGCAAAATTCGTCTTTTTGACTGCGGGTCTTGCAATGGCAATCGGTCTTATTTACGGCGCTGTTCGACTTATTCGTAGATAAGCGAACAAATAATCGGGCGGTTTGGTTTTTGTACCTTACCGCCCGTTTTTTATGAGGTGTTTATATGAAAAAAAATAAAATAAATCAAGAAGAAAACATAATTCTCGATGAAGAAACAAAAATCGACGATAAGAAAAAACCAACCGCCAAAAAGATTGCATTTGCGATTCTTTTGATTTTACTTGCGGTTATGTTTGTCGTTCTCGGCTTTTGCGTTGTCGGCGGTGTGTTTGACGTACAAACACAATGCAACGTTGCTTATGCTTATGACGCAACTTTGCCCGATGACGGTGAAGTCGGCGAAAATGTATTGAAAAATTCTTCTGATATTTCAGTTGCCCCGTGGAAATATTCTGTTGCTAATTATTTAGGTGGTAACACTTTTCAATCAACTGCTAATTGGGGGTGTGTTGTTTATCCTCTTGAAGATTCTGTAAATTCTAAAACAGTTACTATATCTGCTCGTGTTCGGTTGGTTTCGGGTGATGGAAATGTTACTTTTAATCTTCGAAGATTTCCGAGTGATGGTTCGGCTTCTGTCGGACTACAATCTACTACTACAATTTCGCAAGATTTCGTAATTCTTTCAAAGACTTACGATTTGTCTAATATTGATTCGATTAAGTATAATCTATGCATTTATACTTCTAATAAAGATTCAATTTGTGAGGTCGATTGGGTAAAATTGGAATACGGTGATTCCTTTACCGGTTATATTCGTTCCGAAGAAGATTTACGCACCGAATACGACGCTTTGTCAAATTGGCGTTTCTATTATACCCGTGATAAAGTTGTCGGTATTGTTAAATCTTGGGGAACGGGAATGTATGAACCTGAGGGAATTGAGCATTATATTTCAAAAGATACTAATTTCAAAGTTTTTCTTGTTCCTCGTACTACTAAAATTTCCGATATACTTAACGACGATTTTACATTGAAACTTAAAGTTAAAGGTCTTAACACTAATGATGACGTTGTTCGTGGTGTTTGTTATGAACTTTTTGATTTGACGGGGTATCGAGAATATTATTATATTTGCGCTATGGCTTCAAAAACTCCAAAAACAAGACCTTCGGAAGGCTCTACAAATGGTTGTCTAATGTATTCGTATGATACAAAAACTAAAACTTTATATGAGATAAATCCAAAAACATTTCCCGACGTTTCGACGGAAGAACGTTATCTCGATATAGTTAATTTTTACGAGGATTTCGGCAGAAACTCCGAGCAGTCCGATTTTAATTCTACGACAAACGGCATTATATCGGTAATAGAATCGCCTGTGAACTTTTTGAAAGACATTTTCAATTTTGAAATCTTCGGTATTAACGTTTCGGCGGTTGTCTTTTTTGTACTTTCGATTGTCATTGTCGCTTTTGTAATTAAAAAGGTGGTGTAATTATGGGAATGAGTTTATACGAAATATTTAAGGCATATATAATGCCGATGTTCATTGATATAACGGCTTTTTCAAAAGGTGAAGAAGTGTTTTATTATTGCTTCTTGGCAGTGTCGATTTTCGTTGTTATAACGATTTTCATCGGCTTGCCGTACAAGTTGATAATGTGGATTGCAAACGGTGGTAAATCAAAAAAAGGTAGGTTGCTAAAATGAATAAGGTTTTAACTTTTCTTTTGGTCGCTGTGCTTTTGTTGGCGTTGCTTTGTTCATTTACGGGTGCAACGTTTAATTTGAAAGCGTATGCAAAAAATCTCGACTATTTACCCGAAAAACCCGCTTCGCCCGATTGGTCGAGCGTTGTTTTGTCATTTGGTAATGCTACAACAATACAAACGGCATTGGAAGCACTTGGCGATTTTTTCGGATTTGTCATTGATTGTCTTGCGTATCCGTTTCAATTTATCGGATATATTGCCGAAACGGTCTTTGTGTTGTCTAACGGTATGTTAAAAAAGGAGTAACTGTTATGAGTGGAATAGGAATAATAATATTGTGCATTTTGATAATTGCGTTTGTGTTCGTGATTCTTCAAATAATGCGTTCAACAAAAATACCGTCAAAACAATCTATCGTTGCTTGGGTCGGTACGCTTGGAAGTGGTAAAACATATCTTGCCGTTCGCTATGGCAAAAAGGCTTATCGCAAACAAGAAACACGCTATTTTATATATAAAATGTTCAAGTGGTTGCCTAAAAGCGATAAGATATTCAAGGATTGGAAATATCCGCCTACATTGTATTCGAATATCCCGATTCGTATAAATAAAAAAACCTTGTCAACGCCTTTGACAAAAGAAATGTTGCTTGAACGTGGTATTTTGCCCGAAAAATGCGTAGTTGTCATCGATGAAATCGGTGCTATTGCCTCACAATGGGAATTTGATAACCCGTATGTTCAAGAGCAGTTAGAAAAATTTGTCCGTTTCTTCCGTCATTGGCTTGACGGACGTATGTTTGTAACTGACCAAGTCGCAACGAATATCGTAAAACCGATTCGTTCAAGGCTCGGTATGATTTACGGCTTACACGATTTTCATAGATACGGTGCGGTTTTACCGTTCTATAAGGTTACTGCGATTCCTATGTTGCTTGTCGAAGATAACAACAACATAATGACTACAACCGAATTAGACGAAAACTATTTCTTCGGATTCTTACCGTATTTGAAAAAACACGGGTCATATAATTCGAGGTGTTACAAGCCTATTTATCGTGGTTGTGCCGTTCGCAAGATTGACCATTTTGACGATAGTTTGTACACAAAATATCTTATCGATATAAGCGTTTCAAAAGCGATTCAAAAGGACTATCAAAACAATAAGGAAAAGTATAAAGAATACTTGTATCGTGATATTAAAACCTCCGATGAAGTCGAAAAAGACGATGATAAAACTATTTCCGTTGACGTTCCGCAAGTGTAGGGGAATTTGTCGGGTGGGCATTTGCGCTTTGCGCAAATTTAGCGATAGCGTAGGGGTGTATGCGCTTGCGCTTTTATAGCACAAATACGGCTTGTTGTTTCTTCGCTGTGTTTCGGCTTTGTGCCGTGCTGTGAACTTTGTTAGCGTGGGAATATGGTGGCGGTGGGTGGGAATATTCCCACCGCCACAAAAACAACCGCTTGTGTGATTCTCTCTATGTGTCCTCCGCGTCCACATAGAGAGAAAGAGAGAATGAGAGAATTTTATATGAGAAGTTACGAACACTTTTTAATTTCATATTTGCCGTCTTTGGAAGACGTGCAAAAGGTTTTAGATAACAAGGCAAAACAAATATCGTCTTATGCTTACATTATGCATGATAAAGATTATTACATCGATGATGAGATTGACAAAGATACGGGCGCAGTTTTGCATATCAAAGGTGAATTGAAACCGCCACATATACATATATATTTGCGGTTGATAAATAATCGTGACGTAAGCGAAATTCGTCGTTGGTTTGAAAGTAAGGACGAAAACGGACAAAAAATAAATTGTTTATCACGAATTGTGCGTGATAGGGTGTCGTGTATCAATTATTTGATACACAATACCAAATCAAGCAAAAACAAGTATCAATATTCCGTTGATGACGTTGTTACTTACAATGTCGAGCATATTGACGATGATATGCCGATTGACAATACATATTATGTCGTTGAAGATATGTTAAAAGGGTTGCCACGAATGGAATTGCTTAAAAAGTACGGTCGAGATTTTTTGTATCATTATTCATCGTATGTGCAATTCGTCAAAGATTTGAGCGGTGAAGAATATAGAAACATTGCAAAAACCGATGAAAAAGAGTTAAACCCCGTTTGGGGCGAGCCTATGCCCTTTGATTAAAATAAATAAGTGCGCTTCGGCGCACTTATTTTAATCTTGCGATTTATCTTTGCGATTGTTTATGATTATTTGCACTTTTTCAAGAATTGCAGTAACAACGAACAGCGCAAAACAAACAATTATAATCGCTTTCCAAGTTTCTAATTCTATTTCGAGAATGCCGAACCATTTGTCAACATAACAAGCAATTAGGGTTATGATAGTGAAGAACGCAAAGTCAATTTTAAGGTGTTTCATTTTTGGTTTTCTTCTCCCGTACATTCGATATGAGGAATTATAGCATATAAAAAAAATATAGGCAAATGAAAAAAAATTCAAATAGGGTATTGACAAACATTTTTGCGTGTTGTAATATATGTTCAGTCGATGATAAAACTATTCGCAAAATACAGGCTTTACGCAGAGAAAGCGATAAAATATGCACTAAATAGAGGATTTTCAAAAATC
>ERZ808286.116-NODE-116-length-64338-cov-4.849851_pt1 | contig 64338 bp, 68 predicted proteins | sample MGYA00521276_ERZ808286 | MGnify/ENA primary metagenome ERZ808286 (study PRJEB31516, sample SAMN03275607) | gut metagenome | biome: mammalia-associated habitat; material: feces | host: Papio cynocephalus | place: Kenya | collected 2012-08-01 ... | reverse complement strand
ACGAAAAATCAATATCATCTCGTCCTTGTCGTTCTCATCTATAGCTTTCTCTATAATCAGTTTGATATCGTCCGGAACATCTGGGGAAAATGAAACTGATGCAAAAACAAAGCTGAACGATAAGAATAAAACAAAGAACAAGACAAGTTTCTTCATTATTTTTGACTCCAATAATCAACTATACCAAGCATAAGGTTAAGAGATGTATTCATGCCATCTACAGCAACCCACTCCTTCAGAGAGTGGAGATTATGTCCACCAGTGAATATATTAGGACATGCGACACCTGTCTCAGCAAGTCGAGCACCATCTGTTCCGCCACGAATGACTTCACTTTTTATAGCAATGCCCAACTTCTTTCCTGCCTCATATATTGCATCGACAGCCATTGGATTTTTCCCATTAGCTTCTGCCATATTGTGGTAACTGACCTTCACAGAGCATTCAATCTGGCCTCTGTATAAAAGAGCAATGGATGATGCAATAGACTTTACAGCCTCAATTCTGTAATCAAAGTTCTTCAAGTCGAAGTCTCTGATAAAGATGTCAAGTTTTGCTTCCGATGCGGTTCCTGAGAAATCCAATGGGCAATAGTATCCATAGCGCCCATCTGTGGCCTCAGGACTCTCAGCTTGCGGAAGCGTTGCGACAATTTGCGACGCCATAGTAATCGCATTAACCATTATTCCTCTTGCTGAACCAAGATGAATAGATACTCCCTTCAGTTTTATAGAGACAGTTGCAGCATTGAAGCACTCTGTTTCAATAACTCCTTCTGTGCCACCATCTATAGTATAGCAACAATATGACTTGAGCCTTTGATAAGGGAAAAGAGACATACCAGAGCCGGTCTCTTCATCGGGCGTAAAGTACACTTCTATATTGGGTCTTTTGATCTCTGGGTGTTCAACCAAATAGCTGAGCCCTTCCATTATTATTGCAACGCCAGCTTTATCATCAGAGCCTAGAAGAGTTGTACCATCGCTTGTGATTATCTCGCTTCCTATGTATCTTGAAAGCTCTGGATCCTCATCTGGCGACAATACTAAGCCATTGAGCTTTATATCCTTTCCATCATAGTTTTGCCATCTTTGAGCCTTTACATGGTTTCCTTCGACATCATCTGCTGTATCGACATGAGCCATGAAGCCTATGGTTTTGTCTCCACAATTGCCCTTCAATGACCCCATCAAAACCTTCTCATGTCCGTAGTATGTATCGATTCCAAGTTCCTCAAGTTCTTTTTTCAACTCATTGAGAAGAACCTCTTGAGACGCTGTAGTCGGCCTTTCTATGCCACTCTTGGACGGGTCTGACATCGTATCGAAAGTCGTATAATAGATAAATCTTTTGCTAAGACTGTTTTTCAAATCAATCATAATACCTCCACGCATATACTCAATAGTAAAACAAAATACAACCAATCAAAAGAGGTTTATGAATGTCAAAAAATGACACTGTTTGGTAAAAAATAACATGCTATCGGGCATTTTGATTTGGTCTTTAAAATAAGACAAGCATGATTCATGCGATCAGGAGGTAAAATGAAAAAAGGACTGATTCTTATGCTTATATTGGCACTTTCTGTTGCAACAGTATTCGCCAATGGACAAAAAGATTCGAACGCGTCACAAAAAGACATCCAGCTAAGGATGATGTGGTGGGGCGGAGACTCTAGACATACACCTACTTTGGCAGCGTTGGAGAAATACCATGAATTAAATCCTAATGTCACTGTCGAGGGCGAACCTAACGGATGGGATGGATACTACCAGAAGGTCGTCACTCAAGTTGCTGGCGGAACAGCTGCTGATTTGTTGCAAATCGACCAGCCATGGCTCAAGGAGCTTTGCGCAAGGGGAGATGTGTTTGTAGCTCTAGATGAAACGAACATCAATCTTGACGAATTCGATCAGAAATTCCTTCAGGATTTTTGCTCATACAATGGGAAAATCTATGGCCTTCCTACAGGAACAAATGTAAACACACTTATTGTTGATACAGAAATGCTAAAGGCTGCAGGCATTGACGAGAATACTGTATGGACATGGGATAACATGGTCACACTAGGAAAGAAGCTACATGATTACAATCCTGAGTGGTACTTGAATGGAGCAACTCCTGACCATGTAAGATACTGGTTTGAGGTATACATGGCTCAAGTTGCTGGTGGCGTTGTCGACGAGAACGGAAAAGTAATGTTCACAGAGGAACAAGCTATCGAGGCATTTGAGTACTTCCAGAAATGGTTCGACAATAACGTAGTTGCTCCATTTGCTCAATCATCACTCTTCTACCAGAAGTTCCAGGAAAACCCTGAATGGGTAAATGGGAACATGTGCATGGCATGGACATGGGTATCTAGCATGTATAAGGATTTCGGAGGAAGAGAGAACTTTGTGACAAGACAGCTACCTGTAATGGAGGGCGCAAAGAACACTGGTGTCTTGATGAGACCATCACAGATTTATGTAGTGCCATCGTCTTCCAAGAATATAGATGAGGCATTGAAGCTCCTTGCATATATGACATATGACAAAGATGCTGCAACAATCCTTGGCACAGCTCGCGGAATCCCATCATCAAAGACAGCTCTTGCTGCTGTTGCTGAATCCGGAGCAATCTCAGAGCTCTCAGAGAAAGCAACCAATGACGGTGTTGCACAAGCTGGCGATCCTCAGAGCACATATCAGATGAATTCACAGATTATGCAAGCAATGCAAGATGTAATCGATGAATTCGGATTTGGGAAAATAACAGCTGAGGAAGCTGGAAAGAAGATGATCTCGCACCTTAACGAGACTTTGAGCTCACTGTAAAAAAGCTCTTACTGGCCCTCCTATGCAGGGAGGGCTTTTCTCTTAACAAGGCAAATGAAACACACTATGATGAAAACCAAACATAAACAAAAATACCAATTCTCAGGACTTATTTACATTCTCCCATGGATCCTGGGTTTCCTTGTTTTGCAACTTATCCCTCTTATAAATTCGATGATCTATTCCTTTACAGATTTCTCAATGATTGGCAAATCGCATTTTGTAGGGATATCAAACTATGCAAAAGCGTTTAAGACGCAAGAGTTCTGGAACTCGCTTAAAGTTACATTCTTCTATGTATTGATGGCTGTTCCTTGCAAAATTGCATTTGCGCTTTTGATTGCTATAATCCTTAATCAAAAGATCAAGGGAATAAACTTCTTCAGAACACTTTACTATCTTCCATCTATCCTTGGAGGATCTGTTGCTATATCGATTCTATGGAAATACCTTTTCATGCAAAAAGGCATAATCAACGGCCTATTGTTGAAAATAGGAATACATGGGCCTGATTGGCTGGGAAATCCATCTTTTGCGCTTCCTACAATTGGGCTTGTAACAGTATGGCAATTTGGCTCCTCAATGCTTCTTTTTCTAGCTGGATTGAAGAATATACCAACATGCTTGTATGAAGCTGCTGAGATAGATGGGGCTCGCACACTACGAAAGTTTGCATCTATTACGCTTCCAGAATTATCGCCTATTGTCCTATTCAATTTGATTATGCAAATGATTAATGCATTCCAGGAGTTCACGCCAGCTTATGTAATTACGCAAGGTGGACCGTTAAAGAGCACATATCTTTATGGTCTTATGCTATATGACCAGGGATTCAAATTCTTCAAAATGGGATATGCGTCAGCTCTTTCTTGGATTCTCTTCGTGATTATCATGATTTTCACATCCATGACATTCGGCTCATCGCAATCCTGGGTACACTATGGAGACCAAACATGAGAAAGAAAACACCTATACAAAAAATCATATCCTATATATTCCTTATACTTCTCGCTTATATAATGATCTACCCTCTTTTGTGGATGATTGGTGCTGCCTTCAAAACAAATGATGAGATCTTCGGAACTATTGGAATTCTTCCAAAGAATCCTGTGTTTGGAGCATTTGAGGCTGGATGGAAAGGGACAGGAAAATATGGGTTTTCAACATTCTTGCTAAATTCGATGCTATTGGTAATCCCTACAGTATTCTTCACAGTACTATCTTCGACATTGGTTGGTTATGGCTTTGCTCGCTTTGAATTCCCTTTCAAGAAGGCATTATTCATTTTGATGCTGTCGACATTGATGCTGCCGTCAACTGTAATTATCATTCCAAGATACATCCTCTTTAAGAAATTCGGTTGGCTTGACTCATATATGCCATTTTGGATGCCAGCTTTGTTTGCTTGTTCATCTTTTTTCAACTATATGATGGTTCAATTCTTCAGAGGACTTCCTCGCGAGCTTGACGAATCGGCAAAAATAGATGGGTGCAATAGCCTTAAGATCCTATGCAGGATATTGCTCCCGTTATGTAAGGCTGCAATATTCTCTGTGATAGTTTTCCAGTTCGTTTGGACATGGAACAACTTCTTGGAAGTCCTTATCTACATAAACTCAGTCGACAAGTTCCCTGTTGCACTTGGACTTAGGATGACAATGGATATTGGAGCAGAGTTCGACTGGAACCAAATCATGGCAATGTCAATTGTAGCAATCGCACCTCCTGTAATCCTCTTCTTTGCCGCTCAAAAGTACTTTGTAGAAGGAATTGCAACAACAGGAATGAAAAACTAGACAGAATCCTAAAGGGGATTGGCCTTGCTTGCATCTATTGGCAATATGATCAAAACTTCGACTCCAATCCCCTCTAGGCTCTTTATTTCAAGGCTTGCTTTGCCTTTGTAGAACAGATCAAGCCTTTTTCTAGTATTTGCAATGCCCATGGATTTTTTCCTGACAAGAATATCCTCGCCTTCTTCGTTCAATACTCTAACTTCATCAGGGCTAAGCTCTTTGCCATCGTTGATTATCTGTATTTCCATCAAATCATTTGTCTTCTTCGATATCTTTAGGAAAACATTCACAACTTTCCTTCCCTGAAAAGCATGCACAAAGATATTCTCCAAAAGCGGTTCAAGGAACAAAGATGGAACATGCTGAGATAATAGCGATTGATCAATGCTTTCGCTGTAGTTGAATTTATCCTGGAATCTGTATTTCTGGATTGCAAGATATCTTTTTGATTGCTCGATCTCGGTGCTCAACTCAACTCCATCAAGATTGGACCTGAGTGTATATTGCAACAATTTGCTCAAAAGTTGGATCATCGAAGAAACATCGTTCTCTCCTCCGAGAAGCCTGATTGCTTTCCAGTTTATAGTATCGAGAGTGTTGAATAGAAAATGCGGATTCAATTGCAATTGCAAAGCTCTGTACTCAGCTCTCTCCTTTTGCAATTTCATATAATCGCCTTCCAAAAACGTCTGTATTATGTGGTAGTTAACGTAATCATATACATCTGTGTATTGATCAAGCTCTCCTTTATTGGGCTTTTGGTTGAATTTTTCAATCAGGACTTTCAAGAATGCTACTTCCTTCTTATGCGCTTGCTTTGTTAAGAAGAACGCAAGCAAGACAGAAAGAATTGTCAAAAGAATCGTATAAGCAAGAAGGACATTGCTTGTATAGTACAATTCCTTCTTTGCATACATCAAGTTATAAGACCATCCATGCCCTTCGGCTTTATCCGAGAATATCATTGAATCAGGATCGCTATCGCCTGCGGAGAACAAAAGCTCGCCACTCTCAGAATAAACTGATAGCGATGCATTGTTGGAAAGAGGCATTGATTTTACGAGCGAATCCTTTTTCAAATCAAGGATTATTACACCAATTTGTTTTCCAACCGAATTGGTAATAGGTCGCGATATTCTTATGAAATTCTTGAAAAGCGTTGAGCTGTTGCTATCCAAATGGGTACTTACCATATACTCATCCACCCACTCTTTGTTCTCATTAGCATCCAAGTTGGCAAAGCCATATTGAGAGCATAATATCAATTTGCGAGGGTTCTCTACGTAGATATATATGTCTTCAATCAATTCCCTTGAATTCATTATAGAGCTGACAAAACCTTCAAGGATTATACTCTCACGATACTCGTTGTAGTCCACAGATAATTCTTTTGTGATAGCTTGAAACCGTCTGCTTATTTCACTATTCGACGAAAATTGAAGCGTCAATGCATCCATGCCATCGAGTATAGTCTCATAGTATGTCATGATTTGTCTCAATTGGCCTCTTGCGTTTTCTTCAACATTCCTATTTACAATGTAACGCGTTATGAGCGACGAGCCTCCACCGAGGATCGCAACCACTACGAGAATCGGAATCAAATATGATAAATAAAGTCTAAGGAATCTATTGCTTCGCATTCTTTTCAATAATCTCTTTGCGATACGCTTGAGGACTTACGCCTGTAATCTTTCTAAATGCGCGACAAAAGTTCTGCGTATCTTGATAGCCCAATGTCTTTGCAATCTCGGAATTCGTATAATTTGAATATCCTGATAGCAATTTCCTAGCCCTCTCTATTTTTATTCTGAGAAGCATATCCTGAAAATTCTCACCAGTCTTTTCCTTGAAAAGGCGTGACAAGTAAGAGATATTAATACCCAGTTCATCTGCGACTTTCTTAAGCGATGCTGTACTAAGACTTGTCTCTATTATATAAGTCGCTTTCTCGATCAAATTCGCTGGTTCTATTTCATATGATGTATTGGCTCTGATATCAAGCTCCTGCTTTATCCGCCTCAAGGCTTTCTTTATTTCATCGAATGACGCTGGCTTCGATAGATAATCATGGACTCCGTAACGCATAGCCTCACGAGCATATTCAAAATCATCATATGCGCTGATTACCAATACTATTGGAGGCTCCGGCAGCTCTTGCACAGCCTTAGCAATATCCAAGCCAGTGATCTCAGGCATTCTAATATCTGTAAGAATCGCATCGCAGCCTAATTCCTTTATCATCTCCAAGGCCTCTGTGCTGTCATCATATATACCTTTTAGGTAAAACCCTTCATCCTCGAATGGAAAGAATTCAGCTAGCCCATGCAATTGCTCAATCTCATCATCCACTAACACCAAGCTATACATGCCGAAAATTATATCATCAAATGACTTCAATATGTCAAAATATGATTCAATTATGTAAAAAAAAGCATATATGAAAGGAATTAGAGGATCATTGTAAAATAAACATATAAAAGGAGACAGAAAATGAAAAATGCAAGGATATGCATCATCGGAGGTGGAAGCCGTCTTTGGGCTATAAACTTCATGAAGGATCTTGCCCTAAATAAAGAAATTGCTGGCACTGTTGTCTTGCACGATATCGACAAGGAAGCAGCAAGAAACAATGTTGAAGTTGGCAATAGAATGCTCAAGATAAATGGAGGCGAAAATCGCTTCTCGTTTATCGCTGAAGACAATCTTGAAAAAGCCCTTGAAGGTGCAAATCTCGTTTTGATAACGATCGAGCCGGGAAAAACAGAGTGCCGCTATGCAGACCTATGCATTCCAGAAGAATATGGTATTTTGCAAACTGTTGGTGATACGACAGGTCCCGGAGGCTTGATAAGAGCCAAGCGCGCATTGCCTCTTTTCTTCCAATTCGCAAAAGCAATTGAGAAAGTGTGTCCAGACGCTTGGGTAATAAACTACACAAACCCAATGACACTTTGCACAGCATCACTATACAGGCAATTTCCAAAAATCAAAGCCTTTGGATGTTGTCATGAGGTATTCCACACAGAGGATGTGCTTTGCAAAATAGTCGAGAAGGAGTTTGATGTTCCTTTGCCCAACAGGCGTGAAATCAGAGTCGACCTAACTGGCGTGAACCACTTTACATTCATAACAGGTGCTTGGTGGCAAGGACATGACTTAATGCCTCTTGTGAAGAAGATAGCTAACGACAAAGATACATTCTCAGACCACACAGCAATAGCAAAGGAGCGAATAAGAGATGAGAAGTGGTTTGATTGCGATCAACTTGTGGCATTCGAATTTCTCAAGTCCTTTGGTGCTCTTGGAGCTGCCGGAGATAGGCATTTGTCTGAATTCGTTCCATGGTTCTTGAGAGATGAAAGTTATCTCAACAAACTCGGCGTTGTTAGAACTCCTTATCAATGGAGACTGAAGACAGCAAAAGAAAAGAGAGAGAAGGTATTCACAGACGAGGAACTTGTTGCGAAAGCCAGCGGAGAAGAAGGCGTTGATATAATGATGGCACTGCTTGGGGAGAAGGATTTGATCACAAACATCAACAGACCAAATGAAGGCCAGATTTCATATCTCCCAAAGGGAAGAGTTGTAGAAAGCATTGGACGAATCAGCCAAGACTCAATCACAGCTATCGTCTCATCCGACCCACCACTTGCAATACAGGATATGGTAAGAAGAATATCCGATGAACAGCAAATCGCTCTCGATGCTATTTGGGACAACGATGATGAGAAACTCTTCCAAGCACTTTTGTTGGATCCTCTTGTAAACATTCCTGTAGAAAAAGCACGTGAAATGTTCAACAGAATGCTTGTTGCTGGAAAACTTGCATATTAGAAGCAAAAGAAGAAGACTGTAGCATCAATTCGTGCTACAGTCTCTTGACTGTCACTTCGCTTCAAGAATAAAGGATGTTGATGTCCTTACAATACTGTTTTGATCTGACCAAGCGCCTTTGAAATCCTTTCGTGAAACAAAATCCGGATAGTATTCTGTCTCAAGGCAAAGTCCAGAGAACGAGCTATAATCTATACCATATTTTCCTTTTTGATTGCTTTTCAAAGCAGATCCTGTATAGAGCTGTACAGAAGGCAAGTCTGTTTTGACTCTTAGTTTTAGTTCATTTCCCTCCAATACTATATCTCCAGGTTTATCCAATATAAAGCAATGGTCATATTTGCCATCTCTCCTTTTTCCAATTTCAACAGGAGAAGTAAAATCAAAATCGGTTTTCTCGCTTGGCATTATTTCTGTAGGAATAAGCTGACTGTCGACTTCAATATAATGCGACGATGGCATCGAAAGAGTATGTGACAATATATCGCCATATCCATTGAGGTTGAAGAATGCATGGTTTGTGATATTGACAGGGCATAGAGTATCAGCTGAAACTTCATAGTCGATTCTCATCTCTCCATTTTCAGAAAGCGAGTAACAAACCGATACGTCCTCAGAAGATGGAAAGCCTCCTTCTTTTTTAGAGACAAGATTGAGTATAAGATAATCATCTCCAAATTCTTTCAATCTCCACTTTTTGTACCCATAGTTCTTCGATCCGGAATGCAAGTTGTTGTCTCCATCGTTTTTATCAAGGACATGGACACCAAGTGCATCCTTGTATGTTGCATTCTTTATCCTATTTGCAAATGGGCCAACGACTTCTCCAAAATAATTGTCGTTGTTTATATATCCATATGTGTCATCATAGCCTAGAACAATATCCCTGTCCTTGTACTTGAAAGATTGCAATATTGCACCTCTGTCCAATATTGATACACTATAAGCGCCAGCGACAATCGTGAATTTTGTTGTATTATCACCGAAATCATTTGTTTTAAACATATCTACTCTCCTAGTTGAACAATGGTGTTAAAGCATCCACATAGGAACACCATTTTTTATAAAGCTCTTTGTATATCTTGTTGTTTTCCATCACAGGTTCAACGCTTTTCTCTTCATCGAAAACGACATTTTCGCTAACTATATCGGCAAGAGGCTTGCCACTTGAAAGCCAATAAGCTTGAATCGCTGCTCCAAAAGCTGCAGATTCCTTGATCTTAGGGACACGTACAGAACATCCTGTCATATCAGCAACAATCTCTCGCCAAATAGCACTGTTAGCCCCGCCTCCAGTGAGCGATATAGTTTTGCACTCGACAGATGATTGTTTGAAAGATTCCAGACCAAGCAAAAATTCGAACGAAACACCCTCCAAGCTAGCTCTTGCAATATTCTCTTTCTTCATATTCTCTGGTGTTAGCCCTGTAAATGTACCCTTTCCATTCGGAAGATTCGGGATTCTCTCACCATTGAAAAACGGCAACAATAAAACACCCTCAGAGCCTACAGGCGCCTTTCTCGCAATATCATCGAATTCTTTCACATCGAGATCCAAAAACTTTCTAACGGACTCTGATGCTACAGTACAATTCATCGTACAAAGCAATGGAAGCCACGAGCCATGCGATGAGCAAAATGCAGCAAGTGCTCCAAAAGGATCTATAGCAGGTTTTGACGATGATACAAAAAGCGTCCCGCTTGTGCCAAGGCTTAATGTCAAACATCCATCCGAGACAGATGCTGTGCCAATAGCTCCCATCATGTTATCACCACCACCTGTTGCAACCTGAACGTCTGCAGAAAGCCCAAAGCGGGATGCAATCGATGGCAATATGCTTCCCAAGATTCCTGGCTCTTTGATTGTTCTTGGAAGTTTTTCTTTCAAAGAATCATCTATGATAGAGCATAGCTTTTCACTCCAAGTTCCCTTTCTTATATCCATCAATCCAGTGCCGGATGCGTCTCCCCTTTCCATTGAGACAATGCCAGTCAAGTAGTAGTTTATATAGTCATGAGGAAGCATCACATAAGAAGTTTTATCAAATATGTCTCTATGATGCTTTTTCAGCCATAGTATTTTGCTTGCTGTATAGCCAGGCAATATGGGATTGCCAATGTCATTGATCAAAGCTTCCTGTCCTCCATAGAGTCTAGTAAGCTCCTTGCACTCTTCTAGTGTCGAAGTGTCACACCATAGCTTCACGTTGTACAATACAGCACCATCCGACGAGACAGGAACAAAGCCATGTTGCTGACCTGATACAGCTATAGCGCTAATATTGGCCTTAATCTCATTTGGGATAGTGTCCAAACACTTATCAAGAGCATCAATCCACCATCTAGCTTTCTGTTCTCTTGTTCCATCCGGACCATTTATTATGTCTATGCTCTCAGAGGCTTGTGCAACAATCTCCTTCTTATCAAAATCATAAACAATGGCCTTTATGCTTTGAGTGCCAAGATCTATTCCCAGTGTAATCATAACTCTACTCCTCGATATTTTCTTTAATCTTTACAACATGCTTTATGTAATATGATGTGCAAGTATCAAAAGGATTGATCAAATGCTCGCACATCTTCTTCATGCTCTGGTAGCCTTGCACAAAAGGCTCTTGGCACACTATCCAAGCAATCTTGTCTTGTTTGACAAGCTCTTTGACAGATGCAACATCATCGGATGCAAATACCAAGATAGGTCTCGACCCCACAGCCTTCACAACGCCTGATGCGCCTGCCGCAACAACATAGATAGAATTGATATCGGGTCTTAAGTCCAGCTCTCGTTCTACAGCTCTCAAGCTAATTTCGTCATCATCCTCAGATAAGCACTCAGCAACAAGCTTGTATTCGATCTTGTTCTTGTCCAGAGTTTCAATGAATCCTTTCACGGCCTCAGAGTGTCCTTTCATTGCCTTGGAGCCTTGCACAATCAATATCCTAGGCATTTCTTTTGCACAAAGATGCAACAAGCCTGCGTTCAAAGCTCCTTTCTTGTAGTAGTCGGAACCAACGTAGAACTTCTTCTCTCTAGCCGATATATCTGTATTCATGGCAGCAAATGGAATATCCAGCGAATCAAGAAACAAGTTGATTTTCTCTTCATCGACTGTTGCAAGAATAAGTGCATCGCACTCTTTTGAAAGTCTCTCTATTGCATCAAGATGAATCTCTTGGTCAAAACCTGCCACATCGACAATCTTCAAAGAAAATCCAAAGTCTTTATATTCTCGCTCAGCCTCGACAAGACCTCGTTTCACATCATCGAAAAACGGATTGTTGACAGATGGCATCAAAACTCCTATCGTCTTAGTCTTCTTGCAAACAGATAAAAGTCTTCCAGCCTTATTTGATCTATAGCCAAGCTCCTTCGCTTTCTCTAAAACCCTTTCTCTTACATCAGCCGACACCTCTGCTCTGTTATGCAAAGCTCGGTCAACAGTTCCCCTGGAGACACCCAAGGCATCGGCTATATCTTTGATTGTCGCCATTAAAACGGACACTCCCCTTCATAGAGAACGCCCTCTGGCCTATTGTATGAAATATCTGTCACGCCGAGGTATTTCAATACAGAATAAAATGGCTTTCCAATGTGGTCAAAAGCAACAGCACCATGATGCGGAAAATGTTTTTCAATAAGGACATGTCTGTAGAATCTACCCATCTCAGGAATTGCAAATACGCCTATTCCACCGAAACTCCTTGTTGCGACAGGCAAAACCTCTCCTTGGCATATATATGCTTCAAGAGTCGTATCAGCATTTGAATGGAGACGGAAGAAAGAGACCTTTCCTGGAGCAATGTCTCCCTCTAGAGTTCCTCTCGTGAAGTCTGGCTCTCCGCCATTTTCCAATAACCTATTTTGTATTATCTGGTATTTCACAGCACCACATGAAAGATTGCAATTAGGCGTATTGCCACAATGGAATCCCATGAACACATCATTGAGCTTATATGGGAATTTGCCCTCTATATCTGCTTTGTACATGTCTTTTGGAACAGTATTGTTTATATCAAGCAATGTTACTGGCGAGGCTGTGATACATATTCCGATATATTCAGATAGTGCTCCATAGATATCGACTTCGCATGCAACAGGTATTCCTTTTGAGCCAAGTCGGCTATTGACATAACAAGGCTCAAAACCAAAGGATTCAGGGAATGCTGGCCAGCATTTATTTGCAAAAGCAACATATTTCCTTGCGCCTTTATGTTCCATTGCCCAATCAAGAAGCGTAAGTTCGAACTGGGCCATCCTTGGCAGCAAATCAGGGTATGTATTGCCATTTTTACCAAGCTCTTTTTCCATCTCGGAAACAACACTATTTACTCTAGGATCATCTTTGTGCTTTTTGTATGAGACTAGCAAATCCAATTCGCTGTTTTCTTCTATCTCAACACCAAGGTCGTAAAGAGCTTTTATCGGAGCATTGCATGCAAAGAAATCCTGTGGGCGTGGGCCAAATGTGATTATCTTGAGGTTCTTGATTCCTATCAAGGCCCTTGCGACAGGAATGAAATCGACAATCATCTCAGCTAAATCCTTAGCGTCCCCTACAGGATACTCTGGAATATATGCTGGGATCTTCCTCAATCCAAGGTTATATGAGCAATTGAGCATTCCGCAATAAGCATCGCCTCTGCCGTTTATCAAATTATCCCCTCTCTCTTCTGCTGCAGATGCAAACATCACAGGACCATCAAAATATTTTGCAATAAGAGTCTCTGGAGTCTCTGGACCAAAATTGCCTAAAAAGACGACAAGGGCATTGCATCCTTGGCTCTTTATTTGATCTAATGCCTTCAAAGCATCATTTTCATTCTCGACTACGACATCGGACTCCACTATAGAGATACCAAGATTCGACAATTCTTTGACAATTTCTCTTCTTCTTGTTTGGGAAATAGAGACAACAAAGCAATCTCTACTGACAGATATAATGCCCAATTTAACAATTGGAATATTACTCAACATAATCTCAACTCCTTTCCGTGCTCGTGCACGATTACATTTTCTGTTGAGTTTTATAAACTGTCAATCAAAAAGTTTAGAAACTACCTGCTTTGCTTCTAGATCTTGAAGTTGTACTTCTCCAATATAGGCTTCAAGTCCTCTTTTATCCCATAGACTGTGAAGACAGCAAGGATAATAGCTGTCGTTACAGGAGATTGACTTAACGATTTTCCTGTATTTATTACTCCTGCAGCGATTGCCCATGAAACAGTTGGCTCTGTTGTCAACTCTTTGAGCCAATCGTAGAATGTTTGAGCTGTTGCATCCTTGTCGCTGTTTTTCTTCTCGATAATCCTCATGAAAGCAGACGCAACTATTCCTGCAGATATCGATACAGCTGTCGCAGCTGTTATCTTCCCCCAGAATACAGTATTTGGAATTGCAGCATAGACAAGAGCTGCAGTTAGCAAGACAACAGATTTCACTACAAGCTTGCGTACATCTTTGAAGAATTCTGCTTTTTGAGTCTCGTTCAAGGCCCTTGTCTCTTGCTCAGCTACTTCCAAAAGCCTCGTTTCTATCTCCTCGGCCTCACTCTTGATTAGCAAAAGATCCGACTCGGAAACGATTCCTTTTGCAGCATTTACTACTTCTTCAACATCTTCAAATCGATCTGTGTAGTAGAGAAACTCGATGTATTTTTCTCCGTTTTCCTCTGCCGCCAATGCTCGCGTCACATTCTCTCCAACAAGCGTTCCCTGTTGAGTGTACTTAGCCACATCCTCGCCATTCTCCTCCATTACTCTCAAAATGCGCTCCAAATGTTGGTCAATCATTCTCGAGCTTTCGCTCCTGATAGTAGCTTGATCCGGCTTCCCAGGCCCTGTCGTATTCAATGTACATGAGACAAGCATAGCCAAGGCCATGAAAGACGCAACAAACTTTTTTGTTGCCAAACAATAATCCATATAATCTCTCCTATATCCCGACTCCGACAAGAAGAGACAATCTAAAACGTGAGTATTGCGATATTCCTTCTCTTAAAATCGTCAAACAAGTGTTTTCTGACGAAAGAGTATCGCTGAAAGTCAATCGAGGCTCTATGTAAACATATCCAAACGAAATCGTCCAAGCCAAGAAAGCCTCTGAAAGAAAAACAATATCATCATCAGGAGCTCCAATGCCCATAAGCTTTCCAATACGAAAGACAGTGGTTCCAACATTCAAGCCTAGATCCGAGAAAGGATATACTGAAACAGAAAGCCCACCATCGAAAAACCAAAGCTGGTTGATATCGCAAATGCCAAATGAGCAAGTAGCCGATACTCGTATATCTTTATAGCGGTAGCCCCCCTCTATATCGAACCTCATACTGTCTTTCCAAAGAGCATCGATGGATCTGCAGTCATAACCAATGTTCCATGATGCATAAAGCGAGATAGAAATAAAAAGAATAAAAAATAGAGTTACGATTCTTCTCATAACTCTATGATTAACCCGTTTTCCAAAGTTGCAAAGGGGGCAAAAGTGGCCAAAATAATCCCTGTCTACTCTTCAGGCCATCCAATTATCGCTCTAAATGCCTTTTCTTCCTTCTCTATCGATTTTGTTGCTATATAGATTGGATGGATCTCTCCTTTGACAGAGAGCTTTAATCCTTTATGCTTTCCATCCACTCTCTCGATCTCATAACTTTCAAGAGCCGGAGTGAACGATGACCAAACAGCTTGGATACCGCCGTTCCAGTTCTTTCTCTTATAGAAGACCAGCTCTGTTCGAGTAACAACCAAAGCACCATAGACAACTTCATTTCGAATCTTGTCAACTAGCTGTCCCCTAAGAAATAAAAACGACTCGCCTCTTCGCTGCTTATCGACCATCTTTCTTGTAACAAGGAATGTCATCACATACCAAATGCCAACAAGGATGACAATAGCAATCAACAAAGGGTAAATAATAATACCCTTGAAGGCATTGTAGTATACAAAAATGCCAAATAAAGCCAACATAATTAGCAATACAGCCCTGCTCATAGCATAAACCTCGCTTACTTTTACTTGCTTCTTTGCATAAGAAAGAGTTTTTGCAAATCCACGTATAAATATAGTTTTTTTCATTATCTTTGTCTTTAACGACATATTAACTCGCATTTTTGTTAGGTCTTTCCATTAGATAGTGTCGGGATTGTATTTAAAGGAGGCACTATGAGAGATAAACTCATTGCGATCGGATGCATTTTTTTGCTCATCTTGGCAATCGGATGCAAGGAAGAACCAACAGCTACAACTTTGCGCATTGAACTGAATAAAGGGACAAGGACAATAGCTCCAAATGACAGTTCGATGGAAATAACTGGCTACAAGATCATCCCAACTGGGCCGGATGGCAAAGTCGGATCCACACGCTACACATACTATTCGTATTGCAACCTCGAAAACATAAAACCAGGCAAATGGACAATAGAAGCATATGGTTTCAATAGCGACAGAATAGATGTGGCATATGGAAAAGCCGAAATAGCAGTAACAGAAGGCAATAATACAATAACAATCCCAGTAAGCACATTAGTAGGCAAAGGCTCTTTGTCTATAGTCTTTACATGGGACAAAGAAGCAATCGATAATCCCAACTTGAAGCTTTTTTTAAAGTCTCAAGACGATAAAAGTGCTGAGCGTGAGCTAGCTGCCTCAATTACAGCAAGCGAAGGAAAAGCCAATTTGGAAATGCAAGACTTGGATGCTGGCTCATATAGCTTGAGAGGAGAACTCTATGATGGTGATACCAAGAAATCAGGGTTTATAGAAGCAATACGAATCACAAACCAGAAAACAACAAAAGGAACAATACCGTTCGAGAGCGGAAAGCTGGAGGATGAGAAGCAAAATTCATCAACAATAGACATATCAAACAATACATCCTCTCCAATAGAAATCAAAATCGAAGGAGTTGAGAAAATAGTTGCAAAAGGCACAAGCTTCACAGCGACGTTGTCGATATTGTCAAACAAGATATCAAGTAGTGATATAAGTGCATCATGGTATCTTAACGGAACAGCTGTTGGCAGCGGATTATCATGCAAGATAAAACCAACAGAATTCGGAGACTATAGAATAGATGTAATTGTATCGACAAAAAACAAGGGATCCACAGGCTCAGCGTATGAGACATTTTCATCCGTTGCAACAACACGAAAAGGAATGCCTTACAATATGAAAGTCGTGAAGAATAGCGAAATCAGCCTTGGTAGCAACAATGTGATACGCTTCTTGCCAAATGGGAATGCAATCCTTGCAAGCAACGACTTGAAAGTATTGGAAATCTTATCGATTGAAAACAACAAGGTAGAGAAAGTAAAAACATACAGCTTCGACGAACTGTCCATAGATGGCATCGTATCTGATATTGCAACTGCAGCTCTTCCTGCCAATACCAATTTTACGCTCTATGTCATAACAAACAATAATCCTGAAATAGTAGCTTTAAGCTACACAAAAGCTGGCAATGCGTTAAGCTTCAAGGCAAAACAAACAAATATAGTTGATGAGAAAGGAAAGAAAATCGAAAACCTTGGACCAGCAATAGGAATCTCAAATACAAGTTATCTTAACGCTGTCATTGTAGGTGCATCTACATTGAACTTTAAAAACACAGGAGTGCTCTTTATCAAATCAAACCCAAGCAGCAATGACAACAACTTCATAGAAGCTATGGACCTATACGAAGATTCCTTTGGGGAGGGACCTATAAACTCATTAGACTATTCCGAAAGCTCAGAGGCCGTTACAGCTGTATCTGGAACGACAGGTGCTGTCTATGCATTGAAGCGTGCAAGCGACAACAGCATAATGTTCAATCCAGCCCCAGTCTCGGACAGCTCAGAGAAGCTTGACCAAGGAAACCATGAATCCTTCACCCGCGGAATAATGGGAAGGATATTGAGCCACAAAACAGGCATAGGCTATATCCTTACTCACAACTCATTGAATTTGTATGAAATGGATAGAAGCAAAATACCTTTCATTTGCTTGCAAAACAACAAATCATTCAAGTTCACTTCACACTTGAACAAAATCCCTGCCTTGAAGGGAAGCTATGATAACTTGTTTTACTACATGATTGACAACCTATGCAAAAAACTGTATGTGCTCACATTTGAAAACGGCGAATTTCTGTGTGACAAGGAAGAGGATTTCGTCATCTTGCCAAGCAATGAGTACACAAGGATAGAAATCAGCAGAGATGGGAAAAACATTATACTCTATGATCCAAAGTGCGAAACAAAAGACATAGTTGTGCTTTCAGTGACAAGATAGATTTTGTTAGAATAGAAGAGCTGTCGCTCATGCAACAGCTCTTCTTTTTCTCTTTCTCTACTTCTTATAAGCAGGAATTGCTTGATATTCTGTATGCAATAGATGATGCGATTTCTCTGAAAGAGGAGCACCAAGGTACTCTTTGTACAAAACTTTAATCGATGGGTTTTGATGCGAGCATCTCTTTTCGCATCTCTCGTCATCATTGTATAGCCCTGCTGTACGCTCTTTTCTGATCTCGTCATCTGTGCCTATTGGCTGTCCACCTCCAGCAATGCAACCACCACGGCATGCCATTATCTCGATAAAATCGTACTCCGGAGCCTTGCCTTCTGCTTTATCAGCTTTGACTTTATCTAGCAATGCTTTTGCATTAGCCATTCCATGGACTACAGCAACTCTCAACTTCTTTCCACCAGCTTCAACTTCGCCGGACTTTACTTCAGCAAGCCCTCTGACAGCAGAAAGATTAAGATCATCAAGCTCTTTTCCCTCTAGGACACTATATGCTGTTCTCACAGCTGCTTCCATGACTCCTCCTGTTGCTCCAAAGATCGTTCCAGCACCAGTGTACTCGCCAATAGGGCTATCAGCAGCGCTCTCAGAAAGGTAAGCGAAGTTGATTCCATATCTGGAGATCAATCTTGCAATCTCTCTTGTCGTAAGAACCAAATCTACATCCTTGCACCCAGATGAGAATGCATGCTTTCCGTCTCTATCGATCTCGCCCTTCTTTGCTGTGCAAGGCATAATCGCAACAGAATAGATGCGCTCAGGGTCAATCGAAAGCTTCTCAGCTGTATATGTCTTTGTGATAGCACCTTGCATCATCATCGGAGACTTTGCAGAGGAAAGATTTGGCAAAAGCTCTGGATAGTATTCCTCGCAGTAGTTTACCCATCCAGGGCAACATGATGTGATTTGAGGAAGAACTCCCGAGTTTTTAACTCTATCGATCAACTCGTAGCCCTCTTCCATTATAGTAAGGTCAGCTCCGAAGTTTGTATCGAACACATAGTCGATTCCGAGGCGTCTTAGTGCTGTGTAGAGTTTGCCTGTAGAAAGCTCTCCAGGCTTCAGACCAAACTCCTCTCCAATAGCGACTCTAACGGAAGGAGCAATCTGGATCATAACAACCTTATCTTTGTCTTCTATAGCACTTACGAGCTTGTCGCACTCATCCTCTTCATATATCGCACCAACAGGACAATGTGCAATGCACTGTCCGCACTTAATACATGGAGAGTCATTGAGAGGGAGGTTGAATGCTGGAGACATTGTCGTCTTATCACCACGTCCACAGAACTCAAGTGCATACACACCTTGAAGCTGTTGGCATACTTGGACACAGCGCCCGCACTTTACGCACTTTTCAGGATCAAGGATTATCGCACCTGTCGACTTATCCTTTGGCTTTGTCGAGATGCGAGTCTCGAATGGCTGCTCTTTGATTCCATACTCGATTGCAAGCTTTTGAAGTTCGCAATTGTTGTTTCGAATACAAGTCAAGCAAGACATAGGGTGATTCGAAAGCGTCAACTCAAGCACATTTTTCCTGACATTATAGAGCTCTTGGTCATGTGTTATTATCTTCATTCCCTCAGCTACAGGCGTTGCACATGCTCTGATTATCTTTGCACTTCCCTCTTGTTTGCATACACAAAGGCCACAAGAACCGAATGGCTTCAAATCCGGATGATAGCAAAGAGTAGGGATATTCACGCCAGCAATCCTTGCCGCCTCAAGAACACTAGTGCCTTCAGGTACCGATACTTCTACTGATTGTATTGTAAGATGAATCATATTTTCTACTCCTTCTACTTGACCTCGATTGCACCGAACTTGCATGTGGATTTGCAAACTCCACATTTGATACAAGCTTTTGCATCGATTCTATGAGGCTTCTTGACCTCTCCCGAGATTGCTCCTACAGGACATTTTCTGGAACAAGCTGTACATCCGATACACTTTTCGGGGTTGATTTGATATCTGATAAGCTTCTTGCACTTTCCAGCAGGACATCGTTTTTCAACAATATGGGCCTCATATTCTTCCGGGAAATACTTCAATGATGACAAAACAGGGTTTGGAGCAGTCTGGCCCAGAGCGCAAAGAGATCCCTTCTTCATTGCAAGCGCAATCTGGTTTATTTGCTCGATGTCTTCCTCAGTGCCATTTCCAAGCGTAATCTTTTCAAGAATTCCCATCAGACTCTTTCCACCGATTCTGCAAGGCGCACACTTTCCGCAAGACTCGTCGACTGTGAAATTCAGATAGAATTTTGCAACGTCGACAATACAATCATCCTCGTCCATGACAATCATTCCACCAGAGCCCATCATAGAGCCAATTCTTTGCAAGCTTCCAAAGTCTATTGGAGTATCAAGGTTCTCTTCTGTGATTACTCCACCAGACGGACCTCCAGTCTGTACAGCCTTGAACTTCTTCCCCTTTGCAATGCCTCCACCAACATCATAGACAATCTCTCTAAGAGTAGTTCCCATCGGAACTTCGACAAGGCCGGAGTTGCAAATCTTTCCAGTAAGTGCGAAAACCTTTGTTCCATGGCTATCATCGGTACCAATAGATGCAAACCATGCCCCGCCTTTTGTGATTATGACAGGGATATTTGCCCACGTCTCAACGTTGTTGATAACTGTAGGCTTTCCAAAAAGACCCTTTACAGCAGGAAATGGAGGTCTTGGAAGAGGCATTCCTCTATGACCTTCGATTGATTGCAATAAGGCTGTTTCCTCTCCACAGACAAATGCACCAGCTCCAAGTCTGATCTCGATATCGAAGTCGAATCCAGAGCCCAATATGTCTTTTCCAAGCAAGCCATATTCACGAGCTTGCTTCATTGCAACTTCAAGTCTATGAATTGCTAGTGGATATTCAGCTCTGATGTAGATATAGCCTTGGTGTGCACCGATTGTATATCCACATATTGTCATTGCTTCCAAAACAGAATGCGGATCGCCCTCTAGAGTGGACCTATCCATATAAGCACCAGGGTCGCCCTCATCGGCATTACATACAACGTACTTCACATCACCTTCTGCCTGCTTTGTGAAGTTCCACTTCATCCAAGTTGGGAAGCCAGCACCGCCTCGCCCACGAAGCCCAGCAGTTTTAAGCTCTGCAATGACATCATCCGGCTTCATCTCGAAAAGGACTTTCTCCAGTGCCTTATATCCATCTGCTGCAATGTACTCATCAACATTCTCTGGATCGATAGAGCCACAATTTCTCAATACAATCCTAAGTTGCTTATTGTAGAACTGTATGTCATGGACCTCTTCATATGGCTTTCTCTTCTCTTTGATATAAAGAAGACGCGTCACTTCTCTTCCTTTGACTACATGCTCTGCGATTATCTCTTTTGCATCTTCTGGTTTTACTTGCACATAGAATGAATCCTCTGGCAGAACCTTTACTATTGGCCCTTGCTCGCAGAAGCCGAAGCAACCTGTTTTGATTACCTGGACTTGGTCTTCAACGCCTTGGCTTTTTGCTTCCTCGATTAAATTTCTGTAGATCAAATCGGATCTGGATGACTCACATCCTGTTCCTCCGCAGACCAAAATATAGTTTTTAAAGCCCATGCTACTCCTCCACTGCCACTACTTTGTCTGAAAGTATCTTTCCTAGCACGAGATGCTCCTTGACGATGCGAACAGCATCTGCAATCGACACATCCTGGTAAACAGTCAAGCCAGCCTCCTGGCTATAGACCTCAACAACAGGCTCTTTAATTGGTGCAAGACTTCCAGTCTGGGTAAGAATCACATTATCCAATCCAGCCGAAGCAAGCTCGTCTGCAATCGTATTGAGAACGACTTTGGCACCACTGTCTATCCCACTTGTACCCATTCCAACAACCACATGGATATTACGTCCATGAATATCACGAGCTTTAAGCTTCTTCTCTTCTAGATCCCTTATCGCTCTTAACTCATCCAATGAGAGTTTTGCCATCATACACTCCTTATTTTCATCCTGACAAAATTCTTGAATCTTGCTATCTGGCTTGCTCTGACGGGTTCCTCGCCCTTATTCTTCTTCATCTCAAATGCAACTCGTCCATCGATTGTGTAACAAACAGAGATTGCAAGAGGAAGTTGGAATATCGGAAAAAGCAACTGATCAAAAGCATCTATCGATTCATCATCAAATGCTTGGAATCTAAGGGTTGTAAAACCGTCTTTTTTTTCAAGGGAGGCATTTTTATCGATGCTTTTAATAAGAAAAAGACCTTTTCCCCTTTCCTCTCCTTTCGATGAGACTCCAAGATCAAACCACTTTCCAGATTCGAGCAAGATGCCATTATCCTGGATTTGCACATCCACAAAAGCCGATCTCTTGTCTATCTTGATATCAATCAAATCGGCCCCTGCCTCCATGCTGTTTACAGCACCTTCCAGAATAAGGCTTGCAAGATCATGCATTATTCAAACTTTTCCAAAATCCCTGGAATCTGGTCTTTTGTGACTTTACCAAAGACCTCTCCTCCAACAGTCATTACTGGAGCAAGACCACAGCAACCGACACATCTAACAGCCTCCAGAGAGAATCTTCCGTCTTCTGTGATTCCTCCAACCGATAGGCCTGCGACCTTTCCAAGCTCTTCTATCAAGATATCTCCGCCCTTCAAATAACATGCTGTACCAAGACAAACCTGGATATTGTACTTGCCTGGCTTGTTGAGCTTGAAGAAATGATAGAACGTAACGACACCCCAAATGGTTGCAAGAGGAACATCAAGCATTTTGGAAACAGTTGCTGCCGCTTCCTCTGATATATATCCAAGTTCTTGCTGAACCTTATGGAGAACCATGATCAAATTGCCCGGTTTATCGCGCCATTCCTCGATGAAGCTATTTAGCTCATCTGAAAAGATAATTTGGGACATATTGCCTCCTTTTTGAATTCACCTTGCTAACTATCATACAACATCAAGAATTTAAATGCGAATACTATTATAAAAAAGTATATATTCTTTATTGACTTAACAGTTAATATCCTAAAGAATTCTTTTAATATACTTTCTTTCATATTATTACAGGAAAAAGCAATGAATAGTGAATTACTTATCAGAATTACACGTTACTATAGAGCACTTAATCGGCTCAGAGGAATTGGATTGGAAAAGGTTTTTGCACATAACCTTGCAGATGCGGCAGGCGTATCTGCTGCAATCGTCAGAAAAGACTTCTCAGTTTTGGACATAAAAGGGCAAAAAAGAGGTGGGTACGAAATTGTCGAACTGATTTCAAGAATTGGTGCAATTCTAGGAAAAGGCGACGTCCAGAATATAATCGTTGTCGGTTGCGGACGAATCGGAAAAGCATTGATGCACTACTCAGGTTTTGAGCCAGACGGGATAAAGATAGTTGCTGGGTTCGACACAGATCCAATTGTCTATGCGGATGCATCGCATCCTATATCTGTCTACCCTCTTTCCAGACTCGATGAAGTTGTGCAAGCCTTATCTGTCAAAGTTGCAATAATGACTGTACCAGAGTCAGCCGCCGCTGATTGCTACCAGCGACTTATCGAAGCTGGCATAGTTGGAGTTCTGAACTTCACACCAATAACACTTAAGAACACAATACGTGAAGATGGGAAGAAAGTGATTGTGCATAACATCAACATTGCACTTGAGCTTGAGCAAATACTATACGAGTTGCAATTTAAGGACAAATAGCTTATGAGTCTTTTTCTCTTATCCACGAGAAAAGGTATTGCTGGGACAGCGCTTGATTGGGTGCAAAATAATCTGGAGTCTTGCCAGGGAAGTATTTTGCCATGACTCTCTTCATCCAGACATCCAAAGGAAAGCCTTCCCTTCGAGCAAATCCATAGATAAGTATGCAAGAAGCAACCTTGGGACCGATTCCTTTGATAGTCTCCAACCTCTCCATTGCCGAGTCAAAATCAAGAGATGGTATTTCCTCAAGTAGCTTTGAGTTTTTTATAGCATCAATGATGAAAGGCGCTCTGAATCCAACTCCCAATGCTCTCAGGTCATTCTCTGTCAGATCTCTCATATCATCCGCTGATGGAAACGAGTACCAGCCAGGCTCTATCATATGGCCGTACTTTTCGCTTATCTTGTTATAAAGCCCAGTAATCCTCTTGATATTGTTGTTCTGGGAAAGTATGAATGAGACAGTCGTAGTCCAAGGATCTTGCCTCAGAATCCTTATAGGACCAACTTTTTCTACAGCTTCCTTCAAGATCGGATCTTTTTTTGAAATTTCAAGTCTAGCTTTATCATAGTCATAGCCCATATCAAAATAAGATGAAAGAAATTCATCTTGGCGTGCATCATCAATAGATGAAACTGTGTAAACTTTGCCGTTGAGTGCTGCTGAAAAGACACCGTTATCTACTTCTCGCCAAGAAAAGCTTTGGCCTCCTAGCAATATCTGCCTAAGATTCTCGTCCATAGCGTCAATTGTACAAAAGAGTGCATTTAAGTGGAAGATGATCGGACATACCTCTTGATGTCGAAGGGTCGAATTTCAAAGGATTCCCATTTAAATCAACGCTCTCGTATGGTTTTATGATATTGCTCGTACTATATTCCCAACCAATCAAATCGAATGCTTCTTTTGAAAGAAATATATTGTCGTAGAAAAACCACTCGCCATCATAAAGATATGTTCCTTTCCCGATATCATTCATATAATCCAAGGCTTGCGAAAAGTATATGCCTGAAGAGCATTCGCCCGGGTCTCCTGTAACAACAAGTGGCGCATTGATGCTTATTGGGTCTTTTATATATGCAAGGCCCGATTCGCTATATCGAGGATCTGTGTTGAAGTCTCCGCAAAGAAGAACGACTTTTCCTTCGTTTTCATCTGCAATGCTTCTCATTAAAGAGAATTCCTCGAAGCGTTCGCTCTCCCCTCCATTTAATCTGCTTGTTGCATGGATCGCAATAACAGCAATCATATCCCCATTCAACTCGAACGAAAGCTCTAAAACAAGGCGTGTGCTTCCCGCTTTATTGAGCGTTATACCATCCGGACAGTATTTTGATATAAACCCGACAGATAGAGGAGATGAGCCGTCAGATGCAATGCCATAGTACAAGAAACCTTTCTTCTTCAATCCTGCTTCTAGCAAATCAAATAAAACGACATTGCTCTCGACTTCCTCAAGGACTATCAAATCTGCGTCCCCAAGGTTCTTCGACATCATTATCGCAACATCCTTTATCCTTTTTTTATATACAGCATCATTATATCCATCCTTGGCCTTGAAGCCAGAATACTCATTGCCATCATCTCTCGAGTCAAAGAAAAGATAGCAATTCCAAGTCACTACAGAAAAAGCTCTGATGCTTTGTTCTGGCACGCAAGAGACAAAAAGGACAAACAAAAAAAGGACGAAAAAAAACTTTCTCATACATTACAAATGCCTAAAACTGACAAAAGTGCTATAAAATGCGTGAAAAAATCAAAGCAAATCCAAACAACTTATGATATTGCATGTAATTGTTGATTCTAGTACACTCAATTGTCACGTAACTATAAGGAATAAAAATGGATTTATTGCCAGCATTTGCATCATTGGGGCTATCTGAAGAAACCTTGGGTGCACTAAAGATGAAGGGCTTTGAAGAGCCAACTGAGATACAGAAAGCTTGTATACCTCTTCTTCTCAAAGAAGGAACAGAAGTGGTTGGGCAAGCACAGACTGGAACAGGAAAGACAGCAGCATTCTCATTGCCTATTATCGAGACTGTGGATGAGAACAGAAAAGATGTACAAGCCCTGATTCTCGCACCAACAAGAGAGCTTGCTCTTCAAGTTTCAGAGGAGATCAACTCGCTCAAAGGAAAAAGAAAACTCGAGATTGCACCTATCTATGGTGGCGCAAGCATGGAAAACCAGCTCAGGAAATTGAGAAAAGGCGTCCAGATTGTCGTAGGAACACCAGGAAGAATACTTGACCATATAAGACGAGGCTCTTTGAAGCTGGATGAACTTGAGTTCATGGTATTGGATGAAGCCGATGAAATGCTCGATATGGGCTTCATAGAGGATATCGAAGAGGTCTTAAAGGCTGTGCCAGAAGAAAAGAGGATGTTGATGTTCTCTGCAACTATGCCAGCTGAGATCTTGAAGCTGTCCAAGCAATTCATGAAGAATCCAGAGATAATCAGAACCCAGAAACAAGACACATCATCAGCAGCTACAGACCAGATTTACTATGAAGTAAGAGAGTCAGACAAGATAGAGGCTTTGACAAGGATCATCGATAGGGATCCAGAGTTCTACGGCGTTGTATTTTGCAGGACAAAATTGCAATGTGATGAAGTTGCAAAGAAACTTTCCGACAGAGGCTATGATGCATCGGCATTGCATGGAGATCTTTCGCAAAGAGAAAGAGAGAACATCATAAAGAGACTGAAAGACAAACAACTGTCGATTCTCATTGCAACTGATGTTGCGGCAAGAGGCCTCGACATAAAGGATTTGACTCATGTAATAAACTACTCATTGCCTCAAGATCCCGAAATTTACATCCACAGGGTCGGAAGAACAGGCAGAGCTGGAAGAACAGGTACAGCAATTACATTCATCACTCCATCTGAGGCAAGAAAGTTCTCTTATATAAAGAGAGCATCCAGATCCGAGATAAGACGAGAGGAAGTGCCAACAGCAGATGAAGTAATAGAGTCGAAAAGGGAGCGCATCAAAGATGAACTTACAAAAGCAATATCCCAGGATGCGCGTAGCGACTACAAGGAACTTGCCTCGATGCTTCTTGGCGAAAATGATCCAGTCGATACCATCTCATCATTGCTAGAGTTCTTCTACAAAGACGAACTAGACAGATCTCAATACAGAAAAATAGAGGTCTTGAAGCCATCAAAAGATAAGAAAAAAAGAGACAAAGATGACAAAGACAAAAAAAGGCCATTGGACAAAATCGGAGAGCCAAACTTGGATGAAGAAGGGTTCACTCGCCTCTTCATTGCCAGAGGCAGAAACGATGGGATTACAAAGAGGGATCTTGTTAATATCATCATAGCTCAAGCAGGTGTCGACAATTCAGACATACACGATGTGCAAGTAATGGAGGATTTCTCATTCATAAATGCTCCTTATGCTGTTGCTGAGCATATACTCAAAGTATTCGACAAGAGAAACTATGGCGGTTCGAAGCCTCTTATCACAAAAGCAAGAGCAGAATCAAATGATAAGAAAAAAAGCCAAAGGGCCAAAAGAGATCATGATACAATAAGATCCAGAACGAAAAAAAGCGCCAGAATCAGGGAAGAGGAACTTGAGGATTCAAAGTACAGATTCAAGCATGAATCAAAGCATTCAAGCAAGAAAAGCGCAAAGAGAGATTCACGAAAAAGGAGAAGATGATGAAAAAACAATATGATTTCTTGATTGTAGGAGCCGGACTGTTCGCATCTGTATTTGCCCATGAAGCACTCAAAAGTGGCAAAAGCGTTCTGGTTCTCGAAAAGAGGAATCATATTGGAGGAAATGTCTATACAGAGAAAAAAGATGGAATCAACATCCATCGTTATGGTGCACATATCTTCCATACTTCAAACAGGGAAGTTTGGGACTATGTGCAAAAGTTCGCATCATTCAACAACTTCATCAATTCTCCAATTGCAAACTACAAGGGAGAGATATACAACCTACCTTATAATATGAACACATTCGCCCGAATGTGGAACATAAGCACACCTGACGAAGCCAGAGCAATCATAGAAGAGCAACGGAAAGAGATAAAAACCGAACCAAAGAATCTTGAAGAACAAGCAATTTCACTTGTAGGCAGAGATGTCTACGAAAAGCTCATAAAAGGATATACCGAAAAGCAATGGGGACGAGATGCAAAAGAGCTTCCGCCATCTATAATAAAACGAGTACCGGTACGCTTTGTCTATGACAACAACTACTTCAATGATATATACCAAGGAATCCCAATCGGTGGATATACACAAATTATAGAGAAAATGCTAAGTGGTGCCGATATTATCCTGTCAACTGACTACAACGAAAACCAAGGAAAATGGAACAAGATGGCAAACAAGGTATTATATACTGGTTGTTTGGATCAATACTTCCAATACAAAAAAGGCCATCTTGAATACAGGTCAGAGCTTTTTGAAGAGATAAGAGTCGAAAAAGAAGATGTTCAGGGTGTTGCTGTCGTGAATTACACAGAAAAGGAAATACCTTGGACTAGGATAATAGAGCACAAGCACTTTGAAAAAGCATCATCACCTGTCAGCTGGATAAGCCGAGAATATCCTGTGGATTACACAAAAACAGGAGAGCCATACTACCCTATCAACGACGAGAGAAACACAAAGCTATACAAGGAATATAGATCAATGGCCGAAAAAGAAGCAAATCTCATAATCGGCGGGAGACTTGCAGAATATGCATACTACGATATGGACAAGACAATAGATGCATCATTGAAAAAAGCAAAAGAGATCTTGCACTAAATCGGTGCTCTACATATGCGTATGATCGTCATATCTGGAAGAGAGCAATTTTTTCATATAGCCATTTTTCTTCTTTAGCATTCTTGAGCCCCTAGTTATCTTGCATAGGCTCATCCTTCTCTTCGATGCGATATCTCTTTGACTTATTCCTCTATAAATGTCATCCATCAAAAGATACCTCTGGATTATATCCACATGTTCCTTTTCTGTCAAAAGATCATCTAAAAGAGAATCCATTTCGTCTTTGTCTGTTATCGAGCAAAGCAAATCAAGAAGGTACTCCTTAGCGTCCCTTTCCTCATCTGTCAAGAGAATTCTCTTGCCATTGTTGCTATCTATAGTATTAGCCATATAATTAAATTTATCTTACCAGCAAATTCCGGTCAATCATGAAAAGAAAACTCGCAACCACAATACCTTTGCCTGTATAGCTCAAGTTCTTTTGAAAGCTCTATCGAGCGTTGAAAACCATTTTTTTTCTTGAAGTCAATTTTTTCGAAGCCTTCGAACTTCTCACCCTCAGCAAAAATCGTCTCACTATTCTTGAATCGTGATACTGTCAACGTTGTACAAAAATGCTCAATTCCAAGTTCCTTTGCTTTATTTGATGCACGCTTTAAATTGAAATAGAAACAAAGCTTGCATCTCTCTTGGTGCTCTGCATCCTTTTCATGCCCCCTTATGTGCTCTCTCCACATCTCATGGTCCCAGCTGTCTTTTATCAGCTGAAGACCATAATGATTTGCAACAATAACAAGATTGTCATAACGTTTTTCGTATTCTTCCCTTGGAAAGATATTGCTATCAGAATAAAAAAGCACAGGCTCCCATCCATCAGAAATGAGCCTTTCAATGGAAGATGTCGAACATGGACCACAGCAAACATGAAGAAGAATTCTATTTCCCATATGTCCCAAATGTTATAACATTTTAATTATTATTTGAACTTTGGAGATAAAATGTTTAAAAAATACAGATTGGTTTTGCCAGTTTCTCTTCTTGCAATCTCAATGATTTGCTTAACTATCACATCAATTCCAAGATGGGTCTCGCTTTTGTTGATGGCTCTTGCATCAATATTGATGCTTGTAGCAAGCCGTGGATCATACTATTTCACAAAAGCTGGAAAGATCCTAACACAAAGAAAGCCAGGCTATATCGAAAAAGCCATAGCACTTTATGAGAAAGCTGACAAATTTGGCGTCCCTATGCAATACAGCCTAATCATCGGTACAATCTTCTTGCAATATGGAGATATAGAGAAAGGAAGAAAGGATCTTGAGCAAGTATTGAAGTCGAAAGACAACAAACTTGTCTTTCAAGCAAAGGAATCGCTTTCAATGTACTACTGGATCAAACGCGATTTGGATAAAGCAATCGAGCTATGCGAAAGCGCGCGAGACATGGGAATGAAGAACCAGAACCTTTACATCAACCTTGGTACATACTACCTTAAGAAAGGAAGAACAAAGGATTTCAAGGTTTTGCAAAGAGAAGCATATAAAGCAAATATGGATTCCATCGCGCTTATTGATTTGCAAGCCGAGTATCTTATTCTAACCAACGACTATAGACGATCTGGCAACTTCTTGAAATCAATCTTCGATAAAACGACCTTGACTTTCCAAGATCCATATATACACTTTGCACTTGTCTACCTGTACTATGGAAAGACCGATATTGCAATCAAATACCTAAACGAATGCCTCGAGAATGCAACTTTCTCGAATGTTGCACTCTACTCAAGAGAAGATATAGAGAAGATGATAAGCCTCCTCGAGTCCGATGATACCAAGTGGGCATTTGCAACTGAGGCAGTAAAGAACCCGAAATCATTCTTATCTGGAAAGATGCCTGAATGCTCGGAGAGAGTAGAAGAACCAAAATTCGAGCCTCTTGTTGAATTCAAAAGCGAAAGCCTTGGCAAAAACGACATTGCCAATGGTAGCGATGATGAACCAGACACAACTCTGACTGAGGAAGACGAGGAATGGATAAAAAGGCATCAAGATTGATCTAGTATTTCAAGGAAAAAGCCAATGATGATACAAATGCATGCTTTTTCTCTACTGTGTACTCATATCCAATCTTAATCCTAAATGGTATATTCACTAGCCCTATCATGGAGATCTTTGTTTGCAAATCCAATCCTGTGGAGAAACCAACCGCTTTATCTTGGATAAGCATATCGAAGTACACTCCGGCCTCGCTATCTTCAATTGTGACAAACTCCCCAAATGTGAAGCTATGTGGAAGATCATATCCAAACTCAACTCCGACTATCGTATTATGATACTTTGCGTTTGTATAGATTTGCCTTGAGCCGTAATCGATTGTGGATGTTGTGTACTCATCAGAGAAGAACAATGGCACTCTGCCTGCTTTATCTAGAGAGATTCTAGACAACGCTCTCGTATCTATATATATCGAGTTTCTTGAATCACAATAGGTCCTCAAAAGTGCTGATGCTTGCAAGAAATTTGCTGGCTCTTCCCAGATAATGGATGTTGCTGTCAAAAGATATCCAACAGATGCGTATAGATCACCAAATCCAAAGTCCCCATTATACTTGATTGAGCTTGAAAACAGAGAAGATGATCCTTTTTCCTTATCAGCATAGTCGTTGTAATATTCCATTGTCTGATTCAAGCTGATTTTGTGTCTATCAATGCTGAATGGGATATAATCTATTCCTTCTCTGAAATAAATAGTTGGCATAAAGCTTGCATTTTTCCTGAACATATCGATATAAATCTCGCCTGTCATACGGAAATTATCGAAAGGATAGTAGCCAATGTATGAATTGAAGGACCAGAAAACTGTGCTATCACAAAGATCCGATGTATCAAAACCAATTCCGCTCCCCACACCCATCTCAGCCGGCCCATACAAAAAGCTGTAATCAAGTCCAAGAACAGCAGATTGCTTCAAATAATAATCAGATTTGCCTTCGAAGTTCATATTCTTTACATTGATTGCAAGCATCAATGTCGGGTCTGCAGCCTCTATCCTGTCAAAGTATGTTAAACTCTTGTTGATTTTGCTTATCTTAGGAAAAATCTCTTCTCTTGTTTTCTTCATCGAATCAGAGACCTCTCCAGCCTTATAAAGAGTAGAAAGCTCATCTGATGCTAATGCAGCGCTAGAATAGCCGATTTTGGCAATATCGATTGCTCTATTGAAAGCCATGAATGAATAGTTCTCAACAGCGCATCGTATCCAGATGAAATTCTTGTATTTCTTCATATCTTTTGCGATGTTTTGTCTTTTTCCTATGTCAAATGATGCATTTAAGACTGTGACTGGATTTATAAGCTCCATATCTTCTTGGTCATAGAATGTCGATGAAAGTATAATCGTATCAGAGTACTCATATGCAGCATCCAGAGGAGCTAATGATATCACTCCTCCATCAACCAACAAGTGTCCTTTGTACTCAAATGGAGCAAAATACACAGGGAGCGCAAATGAACCAATAAGTATATCGGTGAAATTGCCTTCTGTTATCCTTACTTCCCTCTTTGTAATCAAATCATCATTGACTACCATCACAGGGATATCTGTGTCTTCGAGATTGAAATCAGCTCCGACCAGAGATTCGATCATGGTTCTGAATCCTGTTGGCACCAAAATCCCGCCATCTATTGGAAAAGTGAAGCTGAACAATGTAGAAAGATCTGCAGCAAGCAACACTTCCTCTATTTGCTCTGCTTTCAATCCTGCCGCATAAAGCATGCCGATTATTGATCCCATCGAATTCGAGACTATGAAATCTGGTATGATTCCTTGCTCCTCAAGATACTTCAAAACACCAATATGAGCACAAGCTCTAGCAGAGCCTCCTGTGAGCACAAGTCCTATAGGGTCCCTCTCACCTTTTGTCTTTTCAAGTATCCTCGCTCTGAATGCTTCATCGCCATATGTTATAGGAATATCCGAAAGAAAAATCTCGTCCAAGAATGTATTATCAGATGCCTCTGCAAAGACAGAGGAGAAAGCCAATAAGAATAAGAGCAATAAAACAATGCATTTTTTCATATAGAAAGATTATCTTTTATGCTCTTTACTTTCAATTCTTTTCTCGTATTGTTTGGCGTAAAAAAACCAACTGTTTCCAGTTGGCTTGTTACCGACATCGAGAATCGAACTCGAAAGGGATTGCTCCCGGCAGATTTTGAGTCTACTGCGTCTACCAGTTCCGCCATGTCGGCAATAACAGTGAGATTCTAACAAAAAAAGAGAGAAGAAAAAAGGAGTAAAAAGCAAAATCTATCTTATAATCAATAAATTTTATCAAATGGCGGGTTAAATAGACATTTTTAGCCATTCAACGCTAATTGCTTCTACTAATACTTGTCATATCTCAGAGTTTTGCTCTTTTTATCAAGTTTTACCCACAGCTATGCATGAAGCCTCACTTTTTTTTATTTCTTTTTCGACAATCCTGCCAACATCAAGATCCCTGTTCTCAACTATTATTTCTTGGAGTACTTCTTTGACTGACATAGCTTGATTTTAACAATTAATGTCAAACCAATCTAATGAAAAGGATGGTTTTATAAAATTAACTCAATCAGAAAAAGATCTCTTATCGAAATAATGAGATCGCAACATCTGGCTCATTTGTAATCAAGCCGTCGATATTCCATTTGTCGCAAATTTCCATCTTGCTTTTATCGTTCACTGTCCAAACATTTATCTCGATACCATTTCTATGGCAATCAAAGACAACGTTCTCGTCTACTATGTCAAAATCCGGATGGTATGTATCAAAGCCTATGTCAGCAAGTTCGTATCCTATGTTTTTGATAGCAGGCGATGCAATCAACACTCCAGCTTTTGTCGTAGGCTCCATCATCTTTATCTTCATAATAGAGAGCCAATTGAATGAAGAGAAAATAACACGATCGATGTAAGAGTATCTATTTATGAGCTTCATAACCTTCTCTTCTATTCCTGGATAATACATAGGAGCCGTTTTGAGCTCAATATTGGTAAACACATTTGTCTTTGAGATGAAATCAAGATACTCTTCCAAGGAAGGAATCGGAGTAAAACCAAAATCATCATTCTTTGTTTTTCCTGCACAGATCCTCTCTAGCTCTGAACGAGTGTAATCCAATATCACGCCTTCTTTTCCAGAGGTTCTTAAAAGTGCCTCATCATGTTGAATCATCACTTCTCCATCTTTCGAAAGATGGACATCAAGCTCTATCCCATCGGTCTTGACTTCGACAGCTTTTTCAAAAGCAAGCATTGTATTTTCTGGATATTTTGCGCTCCAACCGCGATGTGCAATAATTTTCATATCTCCAATTATCGTCAAAATGACACATGTTTCAATAAAAATAAGACACAAAACTACACATAACATCTGTTGCTGAATCCCTTTCTAAAGACTATCCTTTCTAATATGTACAACAGACCTTCAATATTCCAAGGACGAAATGGTTCCGATCAGTTATCTGTATTTCTTGTAGCTGTAGCTCTTGTTCTAGTAATCATATATCCATTTTTCTCTATAAAGGCTGTAAGGTTAGCTCTTTGCGCCATTGCTCTCCTTCTTTGTGCTATATCCGTATTCAGGATGTTCTCATCCAATATAGCAAAAAGAAGAGCAGAAAATGACAAATTCCTTTCTATCTTCAAAAGAAATAGGCGAGGTTCAAGCTTCGAGGATGTAGACTACAAGGATGCAAACACGATGTCGAGCAGAGAAAAGAAAAAAGCCGAAAGAGAGAAAAAGAAAAACGAAAAGAAAGCACGCAAAGAGGATTTGAAGACACATGCGTACTTCAAATGCCCCAAGTGCTCAACATCGTTAAGGGTCCCAAGAGGCAAGGGAAAGATAAAGATCACATGCCCAAAGTGTGGCGAGCAATTTGTGGAGAAGACTTGATGTTCGGTTTTGTTGTCCTTAATAAAGCCGATGCGTCAAAAGAAGACAAGGCTTTATACAAAGCACATTATTGCGGACTATGCCATGTTCTTGGCCAAAGGTATGGCAAGAAAGGAATGATGGCTCTTTCTTACGATATGGTGTTTCTTGATCTTTTATTGGAAGATCTTTACAACGAAGTTCCTGTAAAAGGAAAAGAGCGTTGCAAACTCCATCCATTGAAAGAGCATGATTACCAATACTCTGAAGCAACTGGCTACTCTGCCGATATGCAAATGCTTTTATATTACTACTCGCTTTTAGACAATCTAAAAGATGAAGGGCGAGACAAGAGAAAAGCACAAAGCTACAAAGATGCTGTAGATATACTATCAGAGAAATTCCCAAGACAAGCAAAAGCGATAAAAACAAGACTCGCGCAAATAGATAGAGAAGAAAAGAATGGATGCAAAGATCCAGAAAAGCTTGCTCTTATCTTTGGACGTTTGCTTGGAGAGGTCTTTGCACGTGAGGACAATGGCTTCTTCTCCTCTGATTTAAGATCCCTCGGGTGTGCTTTGGGACGTTTTATATATTTGATCGATGCATGGACTGACAGAAAGAAAGACATCAAGAATGGACTGTTCAACCCATTTTCAGAAAAAGTGACGGAAGAAGATGTCAAAAACATGTTGCTTGATGCGGCTTCTGCTGCCTCAACTTATTTCGAACGACTGCCACTAGATGACAATCTATCTGTGCTACGCAATATTCTATATAGTGGAATCTGGTGCAAATTGAATACCAAGGAAAAGGGTGATGAGTGATCCATATAAAATACTAGGACTTAACAGCAACGCAACAGATGATGAAGTTAAGAAAGCATATAAAAATCTTGCCAAGAAATATCATCCAGATGTGACTGGAAATGATCCTGCAGCTGCAAAAAAGATGCAAGAAATAAATGCCGCATATGACGCAATAATGAACCACAAAGGAACTGGATCATACTATTCATCAGGAACAAGATCTTATGCATATGATGATAGCAATTCCGATAGCGATTACGGCTCAATTGAGATGCAAGCCGCAATAAACTACATAAATGCACGTAGATACATTGAGGCCTTGACAGCACTATCATCCATCCCAGAAGGAAAGAGAGGTGCAAAATGGTACTATCTTTCAGCTGTCGCAAAAGGATATTCTGGAGATACACAAGGTGCGCGAGTCGATATATCGAAAGCGATATCATTAGAACCAGGAAACCCAACATACTTAGCATTCAGAGATAGGCTTAACACAGGAACAGCAAACTATCGTTTCTACTCTAACAATAACTACACAAGAAGTAGCAATGCATTTGTGGATTGTTGCTTGCCGACTATCCTGTTGAATCTATTTTGCAATCTCTGTTGCTAGCACAGCTTATTGATCGCATATGAAAAAGCGTTCTTCAATCCATCGTTTTCTATATCTGTAGTTATGTAGTCGGCCTTTGATTTTAGCTCTTCGCAACCATTGCCCATCGCAATTCCAATCGATGCGTACTCAATCATTTCAATATCATTAGGACCATCACCTATTGCTACTGTACTCTCTCTTTTGTCGCCAAGGTAGTTTATCATATGCTCTATGCCTGTTGCTTTTGTTATATCAGAAAGCACAAGCTCTGCCATTATTGACTGAGGAAGCCCTACTGTGTTCCCAACTATAGTAAACGCTTTATCCAAATCCTCCCGAGCTTTGGATATCATCCCATCTCGAGAAAATATGACAAGCTTCTTGAGAACCAAGCTGTCAGGAAATGTATCTGAAACAACAAGATTACCAATAGCAATCTCACGTCCTATATAGTGCAAGAACAACTCTTTCCAAAGTTCATATGTAGAGCTATGCATATAAGTTGCTTCTTCTGTTTGAACTACTAAGTCAAGTTTATGCTCTGACGCAAACTCAAAGACATAGCTCTTCTCTTTCTCATTCAGATATCTTTCGTAAATGACCTTATCTTTATATATAACTGTTGCCCCAGCTGAGTAGACACCACCATCAAATCCAAGAGATGCTAACGTTGTCGTAATCTCTGCTTGGCTTCTACCTGTTGCAAAGAAGATTTTATGCCCAAGAGCTTTTGCCTCAGAAAATGCATCGAGCGCACTTTTGGGTATATCTTTTCCAAATGGCAATATAGTTCCATCGATATCTAAGAAGAAATCAACAAGCACAATCCCTCTCCACGAACTTGAAGCCTGCATCCAAGAGTGCTTTCTTGATCTGGGCAACATGCTCTTTGTTTCTTGTCTCCATTGAAATCTTGAGAGTGCATGCGTTGATATTCTCCTCGTTTCCGGTCTTGTCATGGAAGCAACCGATTACATTTGCACCATTTTGTGCAATTATTGTCGAAACTTCCACAAGTTGCCCAGGCTTATCCATAAGCTCGACAGTTATATCAGCAATTCGCCCTTCTTTGATCAATGCCCTGTTTATAACTCTTGAAAGTATAGTCACATCGATATTGCCACCAGAGACAAGGCAAACTGTCTTCTTTCCCTTTATATCAAGTCGTCCTGACATGGCTGCTGCGACAGAGACAGCGCCAGCACCCTCAGCAACAAGCTTTTGCTTTTCCATCAAATCAAGAATCGCTACAGCAACTTCATCTTCCGAAACAGAGATCACTTTATCGACATATTGCTCTGTAAGCTTGAATGTAAGTGCTCCAGGCTCCTTTACAGCAATGCCATCGGCTATTGTTGATACATTCTTCAAGATCTCTCTCCTGTGGTGCTCAAGCGACTCAACCATGGAAGGCGCACCTGACGATTGTACTCCATATATCTTTACAGAAGGCTTCAAGCTCTTCATAGCATACGCAACACCTGAGATAAGGCCGCCTCCACCGACAGGGACTATTACGACATCCACATCAGGTAGCTGATCAAGGATCTCTAGCCCAATCGTCCCTTGCCCAGCTATAACATCCTCATCATCAAAGGGATGGATCATAATCCTTCCTGTTTCCTTTGCAATCTCTTCAGCTCTGTTATGCGCATCGTCATAAACGCCTTTTACAAGCTCAACTGTAGCTCCATAGCTTCTTGTTGCTTCAACTTTTGATATCGGGGCCCCTTCAGGCACGCAAATAACAGCATCAATACCGAGATGCTTAGCAGCAAGAGCAACACCTTGTGCATGATTGCCAGCAGAGCAAGCAATAACACCCTTTTTCTTCTCTTCTGGACTGAGTTTTGAAATCTTGTAATACGCACCTCGAACCTTAAATGAACCTGTATTTTGCAAATTTTCTGTCTTAAGGTACACTTCTGAATCCGAAAACATCTTCGGAGCACGAATCAAATCTGTTTTCCTTGCAACTCCTCTAAGTGCATAAGAGGCTTGATAAATAGTATCTAATGAAAGCATATTCCGATAATACAGCGATAAGAGAGTAATAGTGAAGTAGATTATTGCAAAAGCTTTGTGCATTCGCTATAGTTAGTAGCGCCATAGAGAGTGCGCTAGGGACAAGCCCAAGGACCGCACAGCAACCTGCATGGAGCAAGGTGCTAAAGCTTGAATGATGGTAATCCATCATACGATGGGACTATCCTATTGCGATCTATATGGCAAAGGATAAGAATGAAAAGCTATTTTACATCAGAATCGGTAACAAAAGGACATCCTGATAAGGTTTGCGATCAGATATCAGATGCAATCTTGGACTCTCTATTGAAAGAAGATCCCTATTCTCGTTCAGCTTGCGAAGTTACAGTAGAGCCAGGCCGGGTCCATATAATGGGAGAGATTACAACAAAAGCAAATGTGGACTATATTGCTGTTGCTCGAAATGTAATCAAGAAGATAGGATACACAAAAGCAGAGTATGGCTTTGATGACAAAGCAGAGATAACATGCTCATTGCATACTCAATCGAGCGACATTGCAATGGGCGTCGACAACTCATATGAGAATCCTGAGACACTTGGCGCCGGAGATCAAGGAATGATGTTTGGATACGCAAAGAATGAAGCTGAAGAATATATGCCTCTTGCAATTGTTTTGGCAAGAAAGTTGACAGATAAGCTTACCGAGCAACGCGAAAGCGGTTCAATAGCATACTTGAGACCAGATGGGAAATCCCAAGTCACTATCGAATATGATGGAAAGAAAGCAAAAAGAATAGAGGCTGTTGTTGTCTCTGCGCAGCATGATCCAGATGTTTCTCTCGAGACTCTCAGAAAAGACATATTGGATAAAGTCATAATACCAGTACTTCCAATGGAGCTTGTCGACAAAGACACGAAGTTCTTCATAAATCCAACTGGACGTTTTGTACTTGGGGGCCCCGCTGCCGATACAGGACTAACAGGAAGAAAGATAATTGTTGATACTTATGGTGGATACGCACACCATGGAGGCGGTGCATTCTCTGGAAAAGATGCAACTAAAGTCGATAGGACTGCAGCCTATGTTGCAAGAAATATTGCAAAGACAATAGTTGCTGCAAAAGCTGCCGATGAAGCAGAAGTACAGCTTGCATATGCAATCGGAGTTGCAAAGCCTGTTTCGATACATGTAGATACATTCTCTACTGGAAAACTGGATGAAGAGACTTTAGTCAAATGGATTGAAGACAACTTCGACCTCAGACCTGAGGCTATGATAAAGCGCTTCAAGCTTAGAGAGCCCATTTTCGAGAAAATCGCATCATCTGGCCATATGGGTAGAAGCGATATAACTCCTACCTGGGAAATAGTTGATGAGGATGCACTTTCATCTTTAAAAGCGTTGTTTTAACAGAGTTTCTAACAATCAAATTCTCAAAAAAAGTTATTTATTTTTCATTAGGACATCATATGTCCTAGTGAAGTTGTAAAATCAACTTGTACATAGGAGATTTGATTATGCAAAATATGACAAACACAATCGGAAAGTATCCTTTTTCTGAAGATATCGTAATGCCAGTCGTAAGTGCAAAAGAAAGAACAGCAAAGCAAAGGACTATACTTTTAAGAACAATCTCAGAGAAAATGCTCTACTGGGTACTTCCTTGGTTGATAATCGGACTTATGACAATAGCTAGATTTCAAATCACCGGTTTATCGGCATTTGTTGTCAGCATAGCAATAATAGCTTCTTCAGGCATTGCAACCAAAGCAATTAGGAGAAACAGGCACTTCCTATACTTCTTTGGAATCTCTTCTTACCTTATTGTCATTGTCTTGGCTCTTTTTGCTACTATTTGAATGATCCGTATCCCGCACTTTTGTTGGAATAAATTGCTTTGCAAAGGAGCCTTTGCCTTTTCCTTTGACGTAGAAAAAACCGATAATCGAGAAGACAATCGCTCCAACAAAGTTGACAGCCATATCTTTTATCGTATCATATAGCCCGATATCCAGATATCCATCGAGTCCAAGATCTACTCCATTCACAACAACAGAGCCTATATTCTTTATTGAAACAACCTTGTTGCTTTTTGTCGGATCCAACATAACTGAGTTTATCGTATGAATTACTGTATCCTTTTGCATATCCAAACCAAAGATGTAATCTATCGAGAACTCTATAAACTCCCATATCACAGCAATCGTCATTGAAAAACAAAATGCAACAACAGTCATAAATATAGGAGAGAGATTGAATCTTATCCTCTCATTGCTGTTTAGAATATCGACAAGCGAAAAGCCAACAGCAGCAGCCAAGAATCCAGTTGTTGTATGAAGCGCTGTGTCCCAGAAAGGATAACGAACGTAATAACTTGAAATCTCGCCAAGGATCTCGGCCGCAAAGATAAAGACAAGAATTATAATTTCCAAAGTATTTGGTATGTCTATATGGTAGTTGTCTTCAATAAAAGACGGGATAGTAAAAAGTATAAGAGAAAGCACACAAAGAAATACATTTTCATAGTTCCCATTGAAGAATTGCGCAATCATAACAAGGATGATTGCTAAACGCAAAAGGATATATACAACAAAGAGTTTCTTTCCCTTTTTTATCCTTTCAGATAGGCTTGTCATGTGAAATCGTTTCTTTTTCTTATCTCTTTTATCCATCAATAAGATTGTACCACAAATTGATAGCTTTGAATAAAGGTATTATATTACATCATATGGACAATACAATTAAACGTTACAAGGATTTCCTAAATAGAGGAAAAACAGAAAGAGAGTGCATCAAAGAGATTATCTCTCTTTGCAAGGAAAACGGGTATAAGGATATAGAGAGTGTTGATAGCATCAAAGCTGGAGACAAGGTCTATTACTCTCAATATGGAAAAGCAATTGCTCTCTTTTCAATAGGCACTAGCGATATTGAAAAAGGAATGAATATCCTTGGTGGCCATATCGACTCTCCACGACTCGATATCAAGATGAATCCGCTATATGAATCAGATGGGATAGTCTACTTGGACACACACTACTATGGTGGAGTAAAGAAATACCAATGGGTAACTCTTCCTTTAGCAATCCATGGAGTTGTTTGCAAAACAAATGGCGAGAAAATAGAAGTAATCATCGGAGAAGATGAAGACGATACATCTCTTACGATTGCTGACTTGCTTCCACATATTGCACAAGAGCAAATGAAGAAAACAGCATCAGAACTTATCCCTGGAGAGGACTTGGATCTTGTAGTTGGACTTGATGACAGCGACAAAGACGATGACGAGAAAAAAGAGAAAGACATTGGAAAGAAAAAGATCCTTTCGATCCTGAAAGAGCGATTTGGAATAGACGAGAAGGATTTCCTCTCAGCAGAGCTAGAGGTTGTACCAGCTGGCAAAGCCCGTGATTTAGGACTTGATCGTTCAATGGTGCTTTCATATGGACAAGATGATAGAGTATGCTCATTCACATCCCTTGATGCAATGCTTGAGGCAAAGGATTTAAAGAGGACAGCTTGCTGCTTATTAGTAGACAAAGAGGAGATTGGTTCTGTTGGTGCTACTGGCATGGATAGCCTCTTCTTGGAAAATGCGACATCGGAAATCCTTTCGAAGATGGGCAAGACTTCCGTCTTAGAGCTAAGAAGAACACTAAGGAATTCAATGATGCTATCATCTGACGTATCAGCCGCGTTCGACCCTATGTATGCATCGCTCTTTGATAAGAAAAATGCGTCATTCTTGTCTGGCGGTGTAGTCTTCAATAAATATACCGGCTCAAGAGGAAAAAGCGGCGCCTCTGATGCCAACGCAGAGTTCATGGGCAAGGTCAGAGCAGCAATGGAGAGAAAAAACGTCAAATACCAAATGGGAGAGATGGCTAAGGTCGATGTTGGTGGAGGTGGAACAATCGCAAAATTCGCAGCTTATTATGGAATGCAAGTAATTGATTGCGGAGTTCCTGTTCTATCGATGCACGCACCTTGGGAGATTACAGCTGTAAAGGATATACTCTCAGCAAAGGCTTGCTACAAAGCATTCTTGGAAATCGAATAAGAAGCATTGGGCTGTTGCAAAAGAATGAGCAACAGCCTTTTTCTCTCTTCGATACTTTAGCTGGCTTTCAAAAGCTTGCTGTCCTTGAAGTTCATTTTATAGAAGATAGACATCAAGAAAGAGCACAAAAGCCATCCCGCAGGATATCCAAGTGATATAGGGACTATCGTATTGCTTATATAGTTTGCTACTACAAAGAGATAAATCTGCCTGAAAAAAACAAAAGAGCTAAGCATAACTATCATAGAAACCTCAGCGTGCCCTGCCCCTCTTAATGCGCCACCATATATTTGATTTACACAGCACAATATATAGAATGGTGATATCATCGACAAAAACAGAGTTCCATACTCTATTACACCAAGCTCATTCGAATCGATAAAGAACGAAACCAAATCAGGTGCAAATACAACTACTGGAACAATGCATATAGCTGTAGATACAACTGACATGATAAGTGCCATCCTGACTCCTCGACGTGTTCTCTCTGTAAGACTCTTGCCTAGGTTCTGTGCAACAAATGTTTGCGTAGCCAATGCAAGCGATTGCATCGGTAAAAACAGTAGCTGATCGATTTTCGAGTATGCAGTCCATCCACCCATACAATCTGCTCCAAAGTAGTTTATATAAGATTGGACAAAGATATTCGAAAAGGCTGTAATCGACATCTGTATTGCAGCAGGAAGTCCTATTCTGAAAATATCCTTCAATATCATCTTGTCTATAGCAAGCTTCGACAGCTTCACTTTTACGCTTGATTTTGTTGTCAGCAATATAAAAACAACAAGGATAGCTGAAATAAATTGCGAGATAATCGTTGCATAAGCAACTCCTGACGTACCAAGATGAAACACAATCACAAAAACAAGGTCCAAGACTATATTCATGATTGCCGAGACAACCAAGAATAAAAATGGGTAGAATGAGTTTCCGACAGCTCTCAAGATAGCGGATCCCATATTGTAAATGAGCATGCCTGTTACTCCAGCAAAGTAGATTGTGAGATATACTTCTTGCTCCAAGCGAACAGATTGAGGTGATTTTATCAAATCAAGCATGAAAGGTGTGAATAAAATGCCTAGCAAAGTAAAGACTATGCACATAATCAGAGTGACTGTTACAAATGTATGCACAGTCCTTTCTACTTTATCTTTATTATCAGCTCCGAAATATCTCGATATGACAACAGCGGCTCCATTTGAAAACCCTATAAAGAAGCCAAGCAATGTATTTATTATAGGGTTAAGAGTTCCTACAGCTGAAAAAGCATTTTTCCCTACATAGTTGCCGACTACCCAAGTATCGACAGTATTGTAAAGCTGTTGGAAGATATTGCCTAGAAGAAGAGGAAAAGCAAAATTGAAAAGAAGCTTCACAATCTTCCCTTGAGTCATATCGACTTCGTTTTTCCCTTTAAAAAGAGCAATATGTTTCAAGCTTAGACTATGCATAATAAGACCTCTATTAATTGATTTTTTGCAAAAAAATGCGCGTTCAAATGCTGTGATTATATCATAAATCGAACATTAAAATCGGTAATTTACATAAACTTCCGATTTTATATGGTGCAAAAATTGCATCTATGCAAAAATAAACGAAATTTGGAGAAATAATGTCAAACAATTTGGAAAGTAAAAAGAAGAGCTCGTTCTCTGGTACAATTGGTTTTGTCCTAGCATCAGCAGGAAGCGCAGTAGGTCTTGGCAACATATGGAGATTCCCGTATCTTGCAGCACAAGGAGGCGGAGGAGTATTCCTTGTAACTTACATAGTCCTTGCGCTCACTTTCGGCTTTACACTTCTAACAACAGAAGTTGCAATCGGAAGAAAAACAAGAAGAAGCCCTATAGAGGCTTATGAAATGATTTCGAAGAAATGGAAATTCCTTGGATACCTTTCATTTATCATTCCAGCCTTGATCATAACCTACTACACGGTAATCGGTGGCTGGGTTGTAAAGTACCTTGTAACATACCTTTGCTTCAAAGGAAACGCGGCTGCAGATAGTTCATTCTTTACATCGTTCATATCGTCGCCAGTCTCTTCAATCATCTTCATGCTGATCTTTTTTGCACTGACAGCATTCATTGTTTACAACGGAGTTGAAGAGGGAATCGAAAAGTCATCGAAATGGATTATGCCAGGTCTTTTTATTCTCATTATGATTATTGCAATTTATTCATTATTCCTAAAGTTTGATGACAATGGCACAGTGAGAACCGGATGGCAAGGCTTTTTGCATTACATCATTCCATCATTCAAAGGCATGACAGTCACTGGCTACTTGGAGATTCTTCTTTCAGCAATGGGCCAGCTTTTCTACTCTCTTTCTGTAGCAATGGGAATTATGATTACATATGGCTCTTATGTAAAGAAGGACGTGAATTTGCCAAAGTCCCTCGGACAGATTGAGTTCTTTGACACATTGATTGCTTTCTTGGCTGGAATGATGATAATACCGGCTGTTTATGTATTCTTTGGCATGGATGGAATGTCAGCAGGTCCAAGCTTGATCTTTGTGTCTTTGCCAAAAGTATTCCAATCAATGGGTTTTATGGGACAAATCGTAGGCATAATATTTTTTGTGATGGTGCTTTTTGCTGCATTGACAAGTTGCGTGTCGATTCTAGAGACACTGGTTGCAAATTGCATTGAAGTTGCTAAGATTTCCAGAAAGAAAGCATGCTTGACAGTAACATCAATTGCAATGATTCTTGCAGCCATAATATGCTTAGGCTACAGCGTCTTCTATTTCGAAGTAAAGCTTCCAAACGGCTCTGTTGGACAATTGCTCGATATAGCTGACTACCTATCGAATAGTTTCTTGATGCCTATTGTAGCAATCTTGACTTGCATACTTATCGGATGGGTTGTCAAACCACAATGGATTATTGATGAAATTGAAGCTGATGGCGTGAAATTCAAGAGAAAGAAGCTTTACATCATTATGGTAAAATACATTGCTCCAATACTTCTCTTCATTCTTCTCTTGCAATCTGTTGGATTCTTCTCGTTGATTGAGAAGCTATTCTCATAAAGAAAGAATAAAGATACTTATAAAAAAGCGTAGGAGACGCAATATTTTCCTACGCTTTTCTCTTTAAAGCTACAATCAAGCCTCTTCATCAATATATGCTGATGGAGCTGGAGAGACACCCATCTTCCACTCAATTGCATTTACAACAAAGAATGTGACCATTCCGACAAAACATCCAAATACAACTGGTAGAATGCCAAGATAGAAATCACCACCAGAAAGAATTTGCCAGAAGATAACTCCAATTGTTCCTGTGATAATTGAAATCTGCCCAGAGTGCTTTGTAGCTTTCGGGATAACGAGCCCAAAACCATATGCTGCAAAAGGTCCTGCACATCTAATTGCAAAAGCAAATGTATTCATTGTCACAATGTTGACGCCAAAGAATGATATACACATTGCTACAAGGCAAAATACAACGTTGCAAACTCTTGTCCAAAGGATAGTTTCTCTATCGGAAAGCTCTCTCTTTGCAAAGGGCTTGTACAAGTCATTCATGACCATAGTAGACATACAAAGCAAGTTCGAATCAGATGATGACATAGTTGCCGATATAATAGCTGCAGATACAAGACCTGTTATGATCATCGGAGCATGTGTTGATGTAACAGCCATCATAGCCTGCCCCGATGGAACCTCTGGCATAACAGCAAGAGCCGCAAGCCCAAGAATTGTCGGGAATGCTGACATAGCTGCCATCAAAACACCAGAAAGCAGTGATGCACGGAAAGCTGTCTTTTCATCTTTTGCTGACTCGAATCGGCTAATCATCTCAGGTCCAGATAGGAATGTACAGAAATAGTTGAAGATATAACCGATAATTGGAACCCAACCGATTTTTACGATATTTAGCTGTCCTCCAGGAAGCTTTGATGCAATATTTGACCAGCCTCCGCATCCATGGACAACAAAAGGAGTTGCAATCGCAAGACCAATCAAGATAATCAAGAATTGAACAAAGTCTGAAATCTGGTCTGCAATCATTCCGCCCAATGTTGTATATAAGATGACAACCAAGCCAGCAATCAACAAGCATACATTCAATGGAATCCCTGTCAAAGTTGCAACAACAGCACCAGAGGCTGCAATTTGCGATGATGTAAGACAGAACAGAGCAATTATGTTCAATATAGCAGAGAATGTTGCTGATGATTTACCATATCGCCTTCCAACAACTTCTGGGATTGTAACAGCCATTGCCTTTCGGATCTTAGGAGCAAAGAATGCAAGAGGAATCATCGCAATCGATGCTGCCAACACATACCAGATTGCACTTAAGCCCCATGAGCCGAAAGCCTTTCCTGCCAATCCTGTTGTGGAGCCTCCTCCAATGTTATTTGCCGACAGAGAGAATGCAACCATGAAAAGTCCCATCCTTCTTCCGGCAAGCATGTAGTCTTCACTGCTCTTTATCTTGAGTTTTCCGACAATAGCTCCGATTATGAGCATGCCTACAAGATATGCACAAACAATAACCAATGCACCGATGTTCAAATCCATCTCTTCCTCCTAAATTATAAAAAAAAGGCGTCATAGCAATTAAGCTACAACACCTTTGTTATGAACATTGTTATATCCGAAAATACGAAACTGCGTCAATAAAGATTGCAAAATATTACAAATCAAACTCAATAACTCCTTTTTACAAGAGAAAATAGAGATTTGATATCATTTATCTAGCAATATCCCAAGACGAATTCTCTTGATACTCTATTATACATGAATATAGAAATTGTAAAGATTTTTTCTTACAGAACGCTTATTGACAATGATTATCAATAATATTATCTTGCAAATATCATAGGAGGAGTAAAACCATGAAATATGTATGTAATCTTTGTGGCTATGTTTATGATGAAGCTGTAGGTGACCCAGATTCAGGAATCGCTCCTGGAACAAAATGGGAAGATGTCCCAGATGATTGGACATGCCCTCTTTGTGGAGCACCTAAGGATGATTTCTCAAAAGAAGAATAATTGATCAAAGCTGTCTTTCTAGGAAGGCGGCTTTTTATTAACAAGAATTATCTTGTTGTATTTATGTTTTCATAGAAAAAATAACTCTTTTTCTCGATTGATTATATTAATTTTAAAATTTGTGTGACTTATCATAATTTTCCTAATATAATATAACCAATTCAGTTAATTGGAGGACAGTTAATGAGAGAGAGAGAGAGAGAGAGAAATTCTAGGCATGTTTTTCTTACTTTAGCAATTTTGCTAATTTTCACTTTGACGCTTGCAATATCTTGTAGCGTTGATGGGTACAAAACACCAGCCACACCAAGCGAAGTATTAGGCTTCGAAAGCGGAACAGGATCAAAAGAAGATCCATTTATAATCAAAACAGCAAAACAATTTGAATCGATTGGAAACTCAAAGACAGCATTGTACTACAAGCTTGATTCTGACATCCAGTTGCCTGCCAATTTGAATATCGAAGAATTCTTTGGCACTCTTGATGGCAATGGGAAGACAATAACATTTGCATCCGGTACAGTTGATATTGATCTTTACCAAGAGTTCCTTTTCTATGCATTGAGAGGTGCAACCGTAAAGAATTTGACTGTAGAACTATCTGGAGACAAGACAGGACTTGTCTATTGCACAGAAGCAGATGTTCTTCTTGAGAGCGTTACAATGAAAGGAGAACTTGTTGATGCTGGAAGCAACATAAGCGGATTTGTAACATATCTTGGATATGAGCGAATGTATGGTGGCGATAGAAGACCTTCAAATCTAACACTCAAAAATTGTATAAACGAAGTATCGTTCTATGACCCATCTGGGGTAAGCTGGGGACATGCTCCATTTATTGGCGGATTTCCATATCCAAATGTCGAATCCGAGTCATCTCTTGTTCTTGATGGATGTATAAACAAAGCTGACATAATTGCAGGAAAAGTTGGATTTGTCTTTGGAAACCAATCAGATGTACATAAGATAAAGAAAGTCGAAGTCAAGAATTGCAAGAATGAAGCAACAATAAAAGGCTTTATTGATGCTGGCATAATTACATATAAGAACTGGAATGGAACAGACAGCAAATATGTTGAGGAAAGAGATCCTGAAAAGTTCATAATCGATGAAGCATCAAAAGCTAACATCAAAGTTGAGAATGCTGGATCTTCTTTAATCGAAAAAGTAAAACTAGACACAACGAACAATAAGATATCAGTCATTCCAACTGATTTAGCAAATGTAGAAAAATATGAGATATTTGGTCTATACCATGTCAAGATGTACAAATCAGAGCCAAATGAGACACAGAACCAGTCATATCCAATGCATGCAACTCTATATGTAAAAATCGGAGAGACAGAAAATGCTCGAACATCCGAATTGACATTGGATACAATCACAGCTGCTGATAGATATTGGGCGGAGCAAAACAAAATTGACATAACAGGCAAGAAGACTGGCGATATTATAGAGCTTAATGGCAACAAGTACATCTTTATTGCAGAAGATACTCATGAAGCTGGGATAAAGCACTCTTGCTTGAGCGAAAATGTATCTGGTATCGAGAATGGAAACCACACAGCAAAAGCTGACAATTATTATATCTCTGGTATTGATAAAGATGGCAAAGTTTGCGCTGTTGGAAAAATATCATAAAACATCATACAAAGGGGGAGAGAGTTTGCTCTCCCCTATTCTGTCTCATAAAACACAAGTTTTTCGTTATCGATATATACAACAAGAGTCCTAGCTAACTTTAGTGCACTTTCAGAGAAATACAGTCTTACCTCTTTTCTTTTCAAAAAACCTCTAATAAAACCTGAGTCATATGAAAATGTTGCCCATACACCATAGCTAGCACCATTTAACTCAAGCTCAATCGAGCCATCAGAGATAAAAGTAGAAGCTTCTCCAGTGAGTTTTGAATTTACGCTATTTCTTAAAAGAGAGAAAGAATCTTTTGCAATCTTCCATTTAGCTCCATCAACAACCGTCAATATCCTTTGATATTCACTTTCGCTTATCTCTGATATTTCTGTAGCATTCCTAATCTCAACATAAAAGTAGCAAGCTATTGCAATCAGAGCAAAGACAAATGCCATAACAATTGCAATTTGCCATTTTGATGGGATTTTCTTCCATCTATCCTTGCTATCTTTCCTCTCCTCTAGATTCTTTACTTTTGCCTCTAGAGCCTGAATCTTCAAATCTTTTGTATTTTTCTTTGTCATGAAACAATGAAACTACAAACAGAGAGTCCAAATAAGGTGTTTCTAAATGGAAAGTATATGGCTCAGAAGTGCGTTTACTCCTTTGTTTACATCTTGCCATGTTCTATTGAAATCACGGGTAAACCATGGATCAGCGACATCTGTGCCAGAGCAATAATCCATCAGTTTATGGACTTTGTTGTCCTTGTCGCCACCAAAAATATAGATCATGTTCCTGATATTCTCGCTATCCATTCCGATTATATAATCAAATGAGTCGTAGTCTGATCTTTTCAATAGCCTTGCTCTCTTTGAAGAACAATCTATGCCATTGAATTCCAAAAGTCTCCTAACAGGAGGATACACAGTGTTTCCAAGTTCCTCAGAGCTAGTTGCAGCTGAAGAAATCTCAAAACTCCCAGAAAGGGCTTTATCATTCACAAGTTTTTTCATAACAAACTCTGCCATTGGGCTTCTGCAAATATTGCCGTGGCAGACAAAAAGTATCCTTATCATTGTTTTTCAATCCTAGAATAGTACAGCTACTTTTTATACTTATCTTGTGCTGTCAGGCAAGTATCTGTCAAATATCTTCTAGATTGTTCCATTCCTTTAATCCAGCCCCCACATTTTGCTGAAATCAAAAAATAGGAATGCATATGCAAAAAGAAAAACAAGCCTCTTGATATTATCAAAAATAAGAATATAATACAAAACGATAATAATATAAGGAGTGATATTGATATATGGAGCTTGCTGAGATTGTAATGAATCCCATTCGACAAAGGATTTTCCAATTCTTCCTGCTACATGAAACAGGTACCGTAAAGGAAATCAAGAAAGCACTAGATGATGTCCCAAGCGCAAGCTTATATCGCCATATAAAGATTCTTGCAGATAATTCAATTCTCATGATTGTTGACGAGAGACGAATTCGAGGCACAATCGAGAGCGTTTATAAGCTTAACAAGGATGCAATGGCAACAGAAGATGAAAACGGAAATGCAGTACAAATGTCATTGCTCTCTATTTGCGCTCAATTTGCAAAGTATTTTTCCTCAGGCAAAGCTAATCCAAAAAATGATATGTTGCTGTTCACGAATTGCACTCTTATGCTGACTGATGAAGAATTCTCGGAATACCTTTCACAAATAAATAAAGTTACAATCGAGTACATGAAGAAAAAAACGTCTCAAAACAGCAAGTCACGACAAATTACGCTTATTTCTGCTCCAATAAATGAGTAATTGATTGGTCTGAAGTTGTTTGATATTGAGATTATGAAAGTTTGATGATAAGGGTAAAAGCCAAAATAGCCTGGTGAATCCAGTCCGCACAGCTTTTTAAGAAAGCAACGTAGCAGAAAACCTTCTATTTTCAATCGAAAGACTGGCATTTACATACATCAATAATAAAGCGGGAGTTTCGCTGTCGCAATCCCGACTAAGCAAACAAAGAAGAAAACACAAACATGAGCAGATAAAACTCATTTTGGACTCATATCAAGGAGAGCTATCAAAGAACAGTTATATTCAACATCTGTCGAGATTCACAAAATATTATGAGGTCGTTGAAATTTAAATAAAAAGCCAAACAGTAGATTTCACAAGAAAGGAGAATGAAATCCATGAACTACATCAATATCACAGAAGGAAACATCGACAAGGAACACATTTGCTGTGCCATGTCAGGCAAGCAAAGCCTTGCCAAGAAAAAATGGATGAAACAGCGTTTTAACGATGGTCTTGTCTTTTATCGCAGCGAAGAGCGTGGCAAATGCTTTATCGAATATATCCCAGCAGAGAATGCATGGATACCAATTGAAGCAAACGGCTGGATTTACATCAACTGCATTTGGGTCTCGGGTTCAATGAAAGGCCATGGATATTCGTCAGACTTGCTTTCAAAGTGCATCAATGATGCAAAGAAATATAATAAAAAAGGCATTTGCATCCTTTGTGCTGAAGGACGAAAGCGTGAGTTTCTTGCCGATCCAAAATTCTTGGCTTACAAAGGATTCATTGTTGCAGATGTATCAGATTGTGGAATTAATCTCATGTGCTTACCTCTTTCAGAAAACGCTGAATTGCCAAAATTCAAAGACTCAGCAAGGCATCCTGGTATAGATGAAAAAGACTTTGTTCTCTACTACACAGACCAGTGTCCATTTACCCATTATTGGGTACCTAGAATACAGGAAACCGCACAAGAACATAATATTCCACTCAAAGTAGTGCATATCATTGACAAGGAAACAGCACAAAACGCTCCAGCACCAGTCACAACGTATGCTCTGTTTCGAGATGGGAAATTCGAAACTCAAGCAATTCTATCGGATAAAAAGTTTTTAGCATTAGCAGGCACTCAATGCTGATATACAGGAGAGAACATGAAGCCACTTTACACTATTCAGAAGCTTTCAAGAATCGGAAAGATACTAAGCAACATAGCATTTATTTTTTCAGTCATCGGTTTTTGTGTCTGCATCATTGGAGTTTTGAGCCTCAAATTTGGCAACAAAAGCTTGGCAAAGATCGGCTGTGTCGCCATTCACGGACTTATCTCAGATGAATATGGATACAAAATAGAGGACATCTCATCATATCTCATTGGCATGCTAATTGCCTGTGCAGGAGAAGCTCTGCTTGCAAGATTTGCCCAATCGTACTTCAAAAACGAGTTGGAAGCAAAAACACCATTCACATTTGCAGGAGCAAAAGAAATGCTACGACTCGGCATTCTGGTGATTGTCATTCCAATAATTTGCGATGCACTTATCACCATTGCAGATTCTGTGAATGACGAAAAGGCCATATCCTTTGGTGACGAATCAAACATCACACTTGGGATCATGTTTATTCTTGGCTCTCTCCTTTGCAATTATGGAGCACAACTGACAAAAGACGAATGTGATATATCCATGAAAACAACTCAATAGCGACACACATCATGAAGCTATTTTGCTAAAACGCATAACCAAACATGTACATTTCAAATTTTGAAGCATAAAAAGGAAAACAATGAATAGAGAAACAAGCATTACATCCCTAATGAGTTCCTTTGGAAGGGCATTTCACTCCGAAAATGAGGAACATCCGATTTTTGTAGATTATCTTGCCAAAGAATTGATGACAACAGAAGAATACGACACTGTACAAGCATATATTCTAGATGGAGCTCGTTTTTTTGAGCCAGAAATCAACACGCAGGATCAAAAGCCAATAGAGATAATTAAAAAGATTGTAAATAAACATATTGCGCCCTCCCCTCTTTGCCGTGCATGCTACACCGAAAAAACACTAAAAGAAGCTGTAATAGCTGGCACAAAGCAATATGTCATTCTCGGTGCTGGATTGGATACATTTGCATTTCGAGAGCCAGAGCTTCTATCCAAATGCAAGGTCTTTGAGGTTGATAAGCCATTGATGCAATCCGATAAACTAAAACGTATCACTCGTGCCGGTTGGTCAATTCCATCCAATCTATCATTTGTTCCTGTGGATTTCACAAACGACAACTTGCTCGAGTGCATGCTTGCTAGTGGATTCGATAAATCTTCCAAATCCTTTTTCTCATGGCTTGGCGTAACTTACTACCTTTCAGCAGAGACAATCGATGCTATGCTTGCAACTCTTTCTAAGCTTTGTGTACAGCAAAGCATGCTTGTATTTGATTATCCTGACGAACACTTTTTCACATCTGATGAAAAGAGAGTAAGAAATACAATAATGATGGCAAAGGCCGGTGGAGAGCCAATGCTATCATCTTTTTCGCATGAAAAGCTTGAAAAGCTACTGAATAAAAATGGCTTTACTATTTATAAGCTAATGACGCCTGAGGATATTCAAAGGGAAATTATCGATGGATACTCAGCAAATATCAAAGCTTTTGAGAACGTCAATTACTGTCTGGCTGTCAGGAAAGATAATCCTGAAGCCATAAAAAAACAGAAAAATATGCGATGAGCATGCAAAAGTGTAACAATCATCTATGGAATATTTTTAAAAAGTAGAGACAAAGCTAAGATTGCTGTCGAAGTAGGATTTGACAAAATCTCCTTTTGAATAAGATTGAAAAGAATTTGTTATACAGATGGATTTATAAGAGCAGGTTTTCTTTATATCAGAAGGGAAAAAGAAGAAATCAGGTACAAAATTATGTTGAAAATTGAACATTTATCAAAAAATTATGGTAACAAGAAAGCAGTAGACGATTTAAGTCTGCACGTTGCGCCCGGCACGATTTGTGGCTTCATTGGTCACAATGGTGCAGGCAAGACAACTACGCTAAAAGCCGTGGCGGGTATTTTGCAATTTGACTCTGGAGAAATCTATATTGATGGCAAATCAATAAGAACCCAGACATTGGAGTGCAAGAGAAGCATTGCCTATATTCCAGACAATCCAGAACTGTATGATTACATGACAGGAATCAAATTTCTGAATTTCATTGCTGATATTTTTGAGCTAAGCAATGATCAAAGACAGGAGAGCATATGCAAATATGCATGTCTTTTTGAACTGACAAGCGCTCTTAACCAACCAATAGCAAGCTATTCCCATGGAATGAAGCAAAAGCTGGCGATTATTTCTGCTTGGGTGCATCAGCCGAAGCTTGTTCTAATGGATGAGCCATTTGTTGGACTTGACCCAAAAGCATCGCATATACTCAAATCGATGATGAGGGAATTGTGTTTTAGAGGTGGTGCAATTTTCTTCTCAACACACGTGTTGGATGTAGCGGAAAAGCTTTGTGATAAAGTAGCTATTATAAAAGGTGGAAAACTGATTCGCTTTGGCGCCATGGATGCAATCAAAGGCGACAATTCCCTAGAGGATACCTTTTTGGGACTTGAGGGAGAAACATGCTGAAAGTTTTGCTTAAAAAACAAATGCTTGAGATTTTTCAAGTCTATTTTTACGATGCCAAGAAGAACAAGGCTAGAACTAAAGTCTCAATAGCCCTGCATTTTCTTCTGTTCTTCTTACTTGTTTTCGGTCTTTTAGGTGGAATTTTCTCATTTCTTGCTACAAAGCTATGTACTCCAATGCTAACAGCTGACATGGACTGGCTGTACTTCGCTCTAATGGGTCTGATTTCAGCGTTTTTAGGTACATTCGGTAGCATCTTCAACACCTATGCCGAACTCTATCTGCCAAAGGACAACGATATGCTTATTTCTATGCCAATTTCACCTTCGACGTTGGTTGTTGCAAGGCTTGCAGGAGTCTATTTGATTGGGTTACTTTACTCTGCAATTGCCATAGTTCCAGCAGTTTTAGTCTACTGGGCTAGCACAGACATTACATTGCCAACGATTCTAGGTGGCTTAGATTTGATACTATTGATTTCAATATTTGTATTAACTATATCATGTGCACTTGGGCTTGTAGTGGCCAAAATTAGCCAAAGACTGAAACACAAGAGCCTGATTACTGTATTAGTTTCATTGTTATTTATCAGCTTATACTATTTTGCAAACTTCAAAGCACAACAACTGATCCAGGATTTGCTCGCTAATGCCACGCTTTATGGCACTAGAATAAAAAAAACTGCCTATATTGTGTACCTATTTGGTCGTATTGGCATTGGCGATATAAAGGCATCATTGATTATATCTGCGTTGGTTGCTATGTTATTTGGACTTATGTGGGTATTGCTTTCTCACAGTTTTTTCCAGCTTGCAACCTCTACTCAAAATGGAGAATGCAGGAAAACCCTAAAATTGCGCAATAATAAAAAGAGCATTGATATGGCTTTGCTAGGCAAGGAGCTTTCCCAGTTTTTTGCAAGTCCAATCTACATGCTCAACTGTGCTCTTGGAACATTTCTAATGCCTGTTTGCGCAATTGTCGTGCTGTTGAAGGGCCATAAGCTGTTTAATATATTGGATGAGATGTTTATCGAAATACCAGACAGTGTGCCATTATTGTTATGCGTGTTTCTATGTGCTCTTGCTTCCATGAATTTCATGACAGCTCCTTCCATATCACTTGAAGGCAAAAAGCTATGGCTTTTGCTATCGCTTCCAGTTGAGCCAAGAAAGATTTTCCATGCAAAAATCAATATGCAACTCATTCTTACCATCTTACCATTGCTAATTTGTATTGCGTGTACTGCAGCAATTTATCCTATGCATCCATTGAAGGCGTTGATGATTCTTTTTTTTGCTGGCTCTTATTCGCTTCTTATGGCGTTAATAGGCCTATCGCTCGGAGTCAAAATGCCGACTTTAACTTGGACTAACGAGGTTTTGCCAATTAAACATGGGCGTCCAGTCATAATCATATTATTCGGAGGTATCGGATATACAATACTGCTGTTTGCTGGTTTTATGATCCTACCTGGATGGATGTTAGGCTTTTGCAAATACATAGGCTGTTTTCTATTTGCAAACCTTTCGCTATCAACATCCGCCTACTTATGGCTTAGGGGAAAAGGTATTGCCTGTTTTTCAGTTCTTTGATGGCAATACCAAAAAATATTTTAGAGAGTGAGCATCGACTATTGACAGGTAACCGTTCGGTAACTACAATAATGCCATCACTCTTTTACTAAGGGAGCTAAAAATAATGTCTGAGAGCACAAAACAGCGAATATTGGAAATATCACTTGAGTTGTTTGCCAGAAATGGCTACCTCGGGACATCAATGAGTGATATTGCTATGCAACTGGGATTTACGAAAGCGGCTTTATACAAGCACTATGCCAGCAAGCAGGAAATATTGGACAAAATCGTAGAGAGAATGAACAGGATGGACTATGAGCGTGCAGAACTCTATGATATGCCGGAGACTGAACCGGATGGATTTGCAGAAGCTTATATGAACACACCTGTTCAAAAGATCCGAACATACAGCATGGCACAATTTGACCATTGGACAAAAGAACCTTTCTCATCCAATTTCCGCAAAATGCTGACTCTGGAACAATACCATGACCAGAGGCTTGCAAAGCTTCATCACGACTATTTGGCCGGTGGTCCATTAGAATACATGGCGGCAATCTTTCGCAAGCTGACAGATTCCGATGAGGATGCGATGCAATTGGCACTTCAATTCTATGGTCCAATGTATCTACTCTACAGCGTCTATGATTATGCCGATGACAAAGATTCTGTTTCTTCATTGCTAGCCATGCACATTGACCAGTTTATTTGCAAGATAGAATCTGGATATAGAAAAAACTACATAAAAATGAAAGATATCAAAGAATAAAACGAGGATTCTTATGGATGCTATTATTTACAAATCAAATACTGGTAGTACAGAGCAATATGCCAAGTTATTAGCGCTGGAGACAGGACTTCCTGCATATCCCTATAGTGAAGCTAAAAAGCGAGTTGCAACGAACAAAGAGATAATTTATCTTGGCTGGATTATGGCAGGATCCGTCAAAGGCTATGCAAAGGTCGCAAGACAATATCATGTACGCGCTGTGTGCGCCGTAGGCATGGGGCAGACTGGAACACAAACAAAAAATGTGCGAGCAAAATCGGCAATTCCAGCCAGCATTCCACTTTTTACGTTGCAAGGCAACCTTAGTTTTGACAAATTGCATGGCTTTTATAAAGTCATGATTGCAATCATGATTAAGACTGTTGGCAAAAGTCTTGCCTCAAAAACAGAACGAACACCTGAAGAAGAGGACATGCTTGACATTATGCTTCATGGCACAAACCGTATAAAGACAGAAAATCTAGGCGCTATACTTGATTGGTACAACGCAAAAAAATAGAAATAGGAGAATTTGATTATGCTATGTCCAATATGTGGAAAAGAAATGAGAAAAGGCTATTTGTTCAGTAGCAAAGATGGGGCTTTCAGCTTCGCAAATGAAGTGCCTAGAGCATTTGAAAACGCCAAGAACGCAGATGGTTTTGTAAAGCTCACAACTCTGAAAATCGGAGGTCGAACGAGCATTGAAGCTTGCTGTTGCGACAATTGCAAGACAGTTTTGCTTCATTATTGATCCATGAATACTTTAAAATCTATTGAAGAGATCTTCAAAGTAAAAAACAAAAGCAGGGCATAAAAATGCAAACAGTCATGAATCTCTATTTTGGAAATGCAACAATAACTATTACATCTTTGATGATTCTTGTGCTGATAGGCTTAATCACCTGGTCGATATTAGACCGTGCAAGTATTAACAATTGGGGGCTCAGAAGCGCACTCTTGCTATTGTTTGGGCTGGTTGTTTGTTGTTTTGCTGCGGCACGCGATGGACTTGACAAAACCATCCAGCACTCGATTGATGGCAATTTTGAGCCAGGGCTGTTTAATCTTGTCAGCATACCAACAATCGTCGGCTGTTTAGGTGCATTGCTGATCATAATTGCTGCCATTGCTACACCTATGGCAAAAACCCAACGCTCGCGCAAGCTTTGGTTCTACACAATGTCATGTGGTGTACTGATAAAAATAGTGACAACAGAAATCGCTCGAATCATTTTTCTGTAGAAAAAAATAAAAGAAATCATTTAGCTATATGCCTTAGTACTAATGCATTTTATCAAGTTATGCATTCATTTTTGAAAGAAGGAAGCAAAATAATGAATATCACAGCCATATACTCCACCGGCCGAAAGGCTCAATCATGCTCTTACAACATCGCCCAATTGCTTATAAAAAAGCTTTTAGCCAATGGAAAGCTTTTTGAGTTTCAATTGCCACGGGATATGCCACATGTATGCCTAGGATGCTACGCTTGCATCAATGGCCAAGAACAAAAATGCGGTGGCACCCCTGCCCTGACTCATATCATTACAGCCATGAAGCACTCGGATCTGATCATCTTTTGCACACCGACTTATGTATTCCATGTTCCAGGGCAAATGAAGACATTGCTGGATCATTTCGCTTACCGTTGGATTGTACATCGTCCAGATCTATCTTTCATGAAAAAGCAAGCAATCATAATCAATACTGCAGCCGGAGGAGGAATGAAATCAACTGCTAAGGACATCAAAGACAGCACTGACCATTGGGGGATTGCTCGAACCTACACCATCTCACAAATGGTTTGGGATTACGACTGGACAAATCTACCTGCGTCGTTTTGCAAATCAGCGCAAAAAAAGGTCGAATGCACAGCTCGCAAAATAATGCGACATGCTAAAAACTTAACGCCATCTTTCAAAGTTAAGTGCCTGTTTATGTTGTATCAGTTCTTGCATAGAAAACAAAAAATGTCCGCAGTAGATGATGCCTATTGGAAGGAGAAAGAGTATGTCACAGGAAAACCCTGGAAGCAGAATTAATCATCAGACAGACAAGTTCAGGCAACAAAAAAGATTTGGTAGTATACGTCCATGGAAAGGATGGCTCAACTCGGGAATCTGAGCACTACAAAGCACTTTTCACAAATCATGAGATTATTGGGTTTGATTATTTTTGCAAAACACCATGGGATGCAAAGAAAGAGTTTTTTGCATTCTTTGCCGCAAAGAAAAAGCTATTCGACCATATCGTCTTGATTGCAAACAGCATCGGTGCATTCTTTGCATTCTCATCTTTGGATGAAAATTTAGTCGATGTGGCTTACTTGATATCTCCAATTGTGGATATTGAAAGCTTGATTTACAAATGATGCAAAGGTCGAATATAACAGAAAAGGAGCTTGCCGAAAAACGGGAAATCTCCACAGCTTTCGGATAAACGCTGTCTTGGGATTATCTATGTTATGTAAGATGCCATCCGATTACCTGAAATGTTCATACGTGCATCATGTATGGCGGGCACGACAGTCTTACAGCAATGGAAACAATATCCGAAATTTGCAAAACAATACCATGCAAATCTTACGATTATGCCTCAGGGAGAGCATTGGTTCCTTACTGAAAAGCAGATGAGTTTCCTCGACAAATGGATTACGGAAAACCAATTTACAAGAGCTAGTCAAAACAGATGATACTTCAATGTATTCAGTTTCGAAATAGGAAGGAAAATGGATTTGGAAAAGTTGCATGAATATATTCAAAAAAAATGGTCGAATATTTGCCAGATAGAGGTGCTCCAGGATGGAGATGAAATCTATCATGCAGAATGGAACAACTTTGTTCAAGAAGATTGTGTCCATATCGCATCAGCAACAAAAAGTATCATATCGCTTCTTATTGGCATTGCAATTGACCATAGAATGATCGGAAACGTAAATGATCGAGTACTATCATACTTTCCACAATACTCGGTCAAACGTGGTGAAAAGACAATCTCTGATGTAACGATAAAACATCTGCTGACAATGCGGGCACCATACAAGGGGCACGGCGAGCCATGGACGAAAGTATGCGGGAGCGACGACTGGACGAAAGCATCTCTTGATTTTTTAGGCGGAAAAGCTGGTATTAGCGATAAATTTGATTATAAAACAGTTTGCCTACACATTCTCTCCGGTATTCTTTCCAAGGCTACTGGGATGAAAACAGTGGACTTTGCAAATGAATACCTGTTCCACCCTCTTGGCATAGTCAAACACGAGAATTTTTATACCACGACCGCGCAAGAACACAAGTTGTTCATAACGGACAAAACACCCAGAAAACCTGTATGGCTTTCCGATTTGCATGGATTGGCAACTGCAGGCTATGGTTTATGCATCAGTGCCCTTGATATGACAAAGATTGCTCAACTTTGCTTGAAAGAAGGCGAAATTAATAGATTTCAAGTCATTTCCTCGCAATGGATTGATGAAATGCTTTCTCCGCGCTTGGTCGAACATGGCTTTTTCACTGGAAGTTTTTATGGCTATCTTTGGTGGATCATACATCCTGAGAAAAAAATATATGCTGCAATTGGAGACAGTGGCAATATAATCTATATTGATTCTATCAAAAGGATTACTGTTGCCATTTCTTCTTATTTTCAGCCGACAGTACACGATCGTATAGGCTTTATTGAAAATGTTCTACTACCAGCAATACAAAAGTATCCAAGACATTTGGCTTAGATGCATTTAATAGGCAGGAAGCCATATCAATGAAATATGCTAAGACTAAAAGACAATCGAGTTTTATTTTATTCAAAACTTATTCTTACAAGGAGAAGAAATGAAAAAATCTTTAACACAAAAGCTTGGACTACTCGGCGTTGTAAGCTTTCTTTCATACACAGCCGCCGTAGTATTCTCACCACTTGCATATCCTAGCTACAAATGGATGGAGCAAGCTGTAAGTGATCTGAGTGCCTCTGATTCACCATCATTGGCACTCTGGAACCAGCTCAGTGCGCTTTACAATACATGCGAAATCGTTTGTGCAATTGCCGTCTGTATCGGCATTCAGGGCCAGAAAACAAAGTTGTTCCGATCCGGGATATATCTGTTTGCAGTGATGGAATGGATATCAGCTGTAGGCTATCGAATGTTCCCTCTCTCAAGCAGTGGCTATATGGGAGCATTCCAGGATGTGATGCACATGACCATCACCGCATTGGTGGTCTTGCTGTCTATTGCATCGCTGATTGTTGTCATAATCGCTGGAGCAAAAAACAAAGATTGCCGCTCCTACGGAGTATGCGCGTCAATTGCTCTCGCCATGATGCTTGTAGGTGCAATTGGCATGAAAATCGTCCCTGCAAAACACTTCGGCATTGTTGAGCGTTTCAGCGTTTTTGCTGCAACTGGTTTTAACGCTGCAATGGGAATTCATTTGTTTTGCATGAAAACAAGTGAAATAAAAGAATGAATGAGCAAACGAATCTAAAAGACAACTTAATTGTATATTTTTGCAATAACTAAACATTAAGAGAAAGGAGAGAAAAGTGTTAAATAATAGTATTATTCGTTTAGAAAGAGAAAGCGACTACCGCAATGTAGAGAATCTTACCAGAGAGTCGTTCTGGAACGTCTATCGCCCGGGGTGTATGGAACACTATGTATTGCACTGCTATAGAGAAGATCCAGCATTTGTGCCAGAGCTGGACTTCGTGATGGAGCTAGATGGGAATCTGATCGGACAAGTAATCTATGTACGTTCTGAAATTGATTGTAATGACGGAAGAAAAGTGCCAATTATGACATTCGGCCCTATTAGCATTGCACCAAACTACAAACGACATGGCTATGGCAAAAAATTGCTTGACTATTCCATGGAAAAGGCTGCCAAAATGGGCGCAGGCGCACTTGCCATCACAGGCAACATTAATTTTTATGGAAAATCCGGCTTTGTCCCAGCAAAGACAAAGGGTGTGCGTTACGCCGACGATCCAGATGCGGATTATTTCCTAATAAAAGAATTAATACCGGGATTTTTGAACGGTATTTCAGGTACATACAAAGATCCAGAAGGCTATTTTGTATGCGAGAAAAATCCTGAAGCATTTGAACAATTTGAAGCGACATTTCCAAAAAAGGAAAAAAGAAGACTGCCAGGACAGCTCTTCTGATCGCATATAACAAAGAAGGTATAAAACAATGGCTTCAAGTAAAGAGTATCTTCAATTCATCTTGGAACAACTATCTGATTTGGACGATATTTCTTACAAAGCAATGATGGGTGAATATATTCTCTATTATCGTGGTAAAATCATCGGCGGAATATATGATGACCGATTGCTTATAAAGCGAACAAAATTCGCTTTAGAGCATATGTCCACACTGCTTTACATTTCTCCATACAAGGGAGCGAAAGAAATGCTGTTGGTGAATGATGTCGATAGCAAAGAGTATCTTACAAGCCTGTTCAAGGCCATGTATGATGAGTTGCCTTTGCCAAAAGCAAAATGATTTAAATATGCCATAATGGATTTTTGTACTACGACAGTATCGAAGTTGCAAAAACAAAGGGACTGTTTGAAAGCCTAGACTTTTTTAACAGCCCCTTCTGTTGCCCTATAATACACTTGAATTTTTGGCATAAATCAGCTTTTGCGCGTCCAAAAAAACAAGCATCTTCAATGCTTTGCGGCATCTCTTGGTACATACCAATCACAGCTGTCACATCAAAGCTCTTTCGCAAATGATGTAACTGTGGTGCAGTAAGCGCCGCTTGAGCGATGAAAACCTTTGACATAGCAAGCCTTTTCGAGGCTTCTTAGGATATTGCCGTGGCAGACAAAAAGTATCCTTATCATTGTTTCTCTCTTAATATGCAATTCTAAAATAATCCAAGTACGTTTTATATCTATCTTGTGCTGTCAGGCAAGTATCTCTTAGATACCACCCTCTTTCATTGTTCCATTCTTTCAATCCTCGATAATAAAGCATTTTCAAATTATCTTCGATGATAAATGGAACCATATTGTACTTCAGACACTCCTTGAACATAATCAATCGTCCCACACGCCCATTACCATCCTGAAATGGATGGATACGTTCAAACTTCACATGGAAATCCAGAATATCCTCAAATGTCTTTTCTTTCTTGTTGTTATACTCCAACAGCAAGCTTTTCATTCTATCAGCAACCTCTTCCGGAAGTGCAGTCTCTATGCCGCCGACTTCATTTGGCATTTTTTTGTAATCACCGACAGCAAACCAATCCTTTCTGGAATCACTAGTAGTTTGTAACATCTAAAACTTTAAATATATCAATCTTTATGTTATCCTGGTTTTAGCTTAAAATTAGGAGGCATAGGTATGTCAAAATATAGAAAACTTTCAATATTTTTAAATGAAAGAGAGCGCAAAGCGTTAACTGATGTTGTTCGCAAAGGAATAAGTTCGTCTGCTGGAATACGTAGAGCCAATGTTCTTCTTATGGCTGACAGGAACAATCCGCAAGGATGGATGAAGGACGTAGATATTGCAAAAGCTTTAGGAATAACCAATCAGGCAATACATGACATAAAGTCACGTTTTATTGAAAAACGGGAAGATAACAAAGAAGAATCTGAAGTTAGCCTTTGCATTGAGAGAAAGAAAAGAGAGACTCCACCTGTACCAGCAAAATGCACTGGGGATATAGAAGCAAGGATTACTGCACTTGCATGTTCAAGTCCACCCGAAGGCCACGGGAAGTGGACATTGAGATTGTTATCTGAGCGTTCAGTGGAACTGCAGATTGTTGACTCGATTTCACATACACAAGTGGGAAGGATATTAAAAAAAACGGGTTTAAGCCTCACCTAAGAAAAATGTGGTGCATTCCTCCAGAGCAAAATGCTGCTTTTGTTGCAGCAATGGAGGATGTTCTTGATATTTATAGCAGGCCATATGATAAAGACTGTCCTGTTGTCTGCATGGATGAACAACCCATTGAGCTACATGAAGACTCAAGAGAGCCAATAAGAATTTCAAATGGTAATCACATAGAGAAGGTTGATCATGAATACATAAGGAAAGGCACTTGTTGCGCTTTCATGTTCACTGAGCCTTTAGGCGGATGGCGCAGAGTTGATGTTAATGAACGCAGAACGAAGGTTGATTGGGCTTTGCAGATAAAAAAACTAGTAGATGAAGATTATCCTGAAGTAACAAAGATTATTCTTGTATGTGACAACCTCAACACTCACAATATCTCATCATTATATGAAGCATTTCCGCCTTCTGAAGCAAAGAGAATTGCTGATAAAATAGAAATCCACCATACACCAAAACATGGCTCATGGCTCGATATTGCTGAAATAGAACTATCAGTTTTTACAGCACAATGCCTATGTAGAAGAATGGGATCAATAGAAGAATTAAGACGTGAAACAAAGTCTTGGTATAAAACTCGCAACGAAAAGCAAAAAGGTGTTGATTGGCACTTTACGATGAAAGAAGCAAGAGTAAAGCTTAAGCATTTATACCCTGTAATTATCTAGTTTTAGTCGTTACAGGGTACTAGTGCCATTTTTCAGAATCAGATGCAACTCCTTGATAAATTTTTCCGTCAATTCAGATTTCGAGTAATCAATAATCATATAAATACACCGAAAATGGTTTGCAGTTTCGATCACATCATCTACATTGAGGACTCCATTTTCTATACCAATAGTGTTCGTCTCGAAGATATATCGAGTCTGATCATGTGTCAGCTGACTTCCTTCTATATGATTTGAATTGTATGTCAAATCAATCTGTGTCTTATGATAAATGCCTCCAGAGTTTTTATTTGCTTTCTCATCTAGCATAATATCCAGCAAGGTAGTTGGCTTTTCTTTTTTCTTGTTAGTGCGCTCCGGCTTTTTTGCATTTTCTGGAATATTCCATGTCTTGCCGGTAAGAAATGCTCCATCAACACGCCCTTGGGCACAATAATTTCTTACACTGCGTTCAGATATATCCCATTTTTTCGCAATTTCAGCAACTGAAAGATATTGCATTTAGAAAGGCCTCCTTCCACTTGATGAAAAGCATATTCAATGAACTTTCCATTGCTAGGATTCAAAAATTACATTTGCTATAGTTAGTATACTACATTATCGGCAAATAATTTATCTAACCATGTTTGGTTTTTCGCTGTTTCTGCCGATATAGGAAACTTGATGCAACTTTATTACAAAGCAATGATCTAAGACTCTTGAATCTTTATCCTTGAAGTTGAACCCTTTTTCTTACAGACAAAAACCTGCCGACATGACTCAGAGCGAAATCTAGACACTCTCTGCAGATAACAACATAATCATGAAGACATGGAAAATACGTCCAAATGGATATTTCCGG
>ERZ808286.115-NODE-115-length-64529-cov-17.535642_pt1 | contig 64529 bp, 101 predicted proteins | sample MGYA00521276_ERZ808286 | MGnify/ENA primary metagenome ERZ808286 (study PRJEB31516, sample SAMN03275607) | gut metagenome | biome: mammalia-associated habitat; material: feces | host: Papio cynocephalus | place: Kenya | collected 2012-08-01 ... | reverse complement strand
GCGCAAAAGGAGACACAGGTGCAAAAGGTGAGCAAGGTGATAAGGGTGATAAAGGTGATACTGGTGCTACAGGTGCAAAAGGTGATACAGGTGCAAAAGGTGATACAGGCGTTGGTATCACAAAAATCGAAGACTCTGGTGAGACTGGGTCAGGAGCAGAGCGTACTATAACAGTAACTCTTACAGATGGCAATACCCAAACTTTCACTGTTTATAACGGTGCAAAAGGTGAGCAAGGTGATAAGGGTGATAAAGGAGACACAGGTAGTGTTGCTAATATAGAAGACGGAACTTCTGGGGAAGTGGTTACTGGATTAACTCTTAGCAATGGAACCATTACAATGAATAAAGGTAGTGTCGGAGGGAGGAATTTATTAAAAGAAAATAAATGGAGTAATGCGACAAAAACATCTGATAGTTATCTTGGCAACCCAGTGTATAGTTGTACATATCCCACAAGTAATGCACCAAGTAATGGGTTGTTTGATATAACATATAGTGATGATTTAAATGGCAAATTTGCAAACGGCGAATATGTAACTGTTTCATTTTATGCCAAATCAAGTACCAACATTACGGATATTAAAGGGGGAAAAATAGCACATCATTTTTATAATATTAAACAAGCAACAACTGGCGGATTAACAAGTAGAACTACAAGTTCATGGGGATATTCAAATAGTAATATAGCAGATGGGCTTGCATATAATATACCATTAACAACCACATGGAAGAAATACAGTATAACATGGAAATTAGATGATCAAAATGCAGAAAAGGATAATATCACCATATCATTAATATTGTTCAGGTTAAAAGAAGTTACAAAAGGTACGACAATATATTTTTCAAACGTTAAATTAGAAAAAGGTTCCATCCCCACAGACTGGAGTGTTGCTCCTGAGGAAGGGGATTTGTATACAAATAAAACTGAGATGCCAGTAGCCGTTGGAGGTTGGGCTGCAGGATCAACTTTTAACAATATGTCAATAAAAGAAGTTTTAGATACGCTACTGTATCCCTATCAATATCCTACTGCCCGTATCTACGTATCTCCTAACACATGGGAGTGGGGATCTGTTACAACTATTACATGGACACTGAGTGGAACCAAAGGGACAAACAATTTAGCATCCTCTCCGTATGCGTTTAGTTTAAATAGTAACACATATAGTAGTACAAACAAATACTCAAAAAGTACTACTACAGCGGATAGATCTATTACATGTACCGGTAAGGTAAAGGACAGTAATAATAAGGAATCCTCTTCAGTGAGTGCAACTGCTTCGGCTCAATATCGTTACTTTTTCGGAACAAGCAGTAAAAGTGAAACATCTGATTGGACATCGAGCGATTGCACATTGGTTTCTTACGTATAGAATACAGAGGTATCTCTCACAGGTAACACTACGAGTAAATATATTTGGTTAATTTTTCCATCATGCTGGACAATAAAAGTTAAGCAGATGAACACTGATTTTAATGCATATACTCTAGCAACAACAACATTTAATGGAAAAACATATAATATCTGGAAATTTGACAACCCTTTAACCGCGGGTTCTACAACATTTCAATTAAGTATTACTTATTAATATGGCAACAGTAAAAGGCTTATCAATCGGAGCGACATTAACTCCTGGAGGAGATGACACTAATAATATAGCAACCCATGAGGATAGATTTGGTAAAGGTGGTTACATGGTAGCAAAAAGAGAGGATATTCCGTTTGCTCGCCGTAAAATAGGTATGCTGGTTTATGATAATGGTACTATCTATAAATGCACTGCTGTAGGTACTGAGACTGCAGATGCTTCTTGGGAAGAACTGAAGTTAGGTAACGATTTAGACAACTTGGAGATAGGTACACGCAACCTCTTTGCCAAGAAGTATATGCTCGATTGGAACGCCAAGTCCGCAGGTGCAACAACCGTTAATTTCGACGATTACGGTGAGTACTATCAAATCCATGAGAACAAAGTATATGTACACGTGGGTGGCAGCGAATCGTATAATGACATCTTGCAAGGGAACGTGTCCTTTGAGACAAGCAAGCAGTATTGTCTCAAAGTCAAGTGGAGAGTTCCATCGGAAGTTCAATACAGCGGACTAAATCTCGGTTTCAAATACTCGGACGGCACTCGCAGTAGTTGGATAATCTGTGCCAAAGACCAGACGACACCCGCGGAAGCCACGCTTGTTTCTGCAAGCGGCAAGACGGTGGCGGGTATCGTCTGCACGTATGGCATGCAGGCTAATACCCGCATCTATGAGATACAACTCACGGAGGGCAACAAAGCCCCAAGCGGGTGGGCGGAAGCCGAAGCAGACAAAGAGATAGGGGGTTAGAACCTCTATACAGGCGACAACCCACTGACGATTACTGCCAACGCTACAAACAACTACAACTATGCAAAATTGGTTCAAAACTTACAGAACGACGCCCGCTATGTCTTCTCCTGCGGCAAGTCGGCTGTCAAGGCAGACAGCACAGACAAATACACTGTATTGCTGTATGACTTTAATGGTCCAAGTTCCTCTCAAATAAGAAAACTCGCCGTCGGTACTACCCGCGTAGAGCAAGCCTTTACCATACCCTCCACAGGTACGTGGAGTATGCTTATCTATTCGGGACTGCAAGGCAGCACAGCGGGTATCGGTATGGAGTTCACCGACATCATGGTGCAGAAAGGCAACAAAGCCACTGGCTGGACTCCCGCGCCCGAAGACTTACACACTGCAGTAACAGATGGAGAATATCCTCTTTTAATGAAGGGAGATAATGTAGGTGAAGGGTATTATGATAGTGCAGTTAAGTTAAATACTAGTAATAATACTATTAGTGCTAATATTAGTGGGTATGCCAAATCATTATATGAGTTTTATAATTCCGGAGAGTCTTAGGAGTCATCCTTCGACCCTAATAAAACTGTGGGGCAAGGACTTTGTCTTTATCATTGTTTAAACTCTACTGCGTATAAAGATCATTGGCATCCTGACTGGCAAGGTCTTGGGACAGTATTCAGTTTAGGATGCCCTGCAGGAAATCATCTTGGATAGTTTGCTTTTGATTATTCTCCATTCGGAACAAATCATTTATTCTTTCGAGCAGGCAATAGCTCAACCGCAGTTCCTGATCATTGGACTACAAGTTCCAATAACTATGGTTGGAAAAGAATAGCTTGGGCGGATGATGATAGTGCTGGATATTTGAGGCTGTACGATCAGACACAGACTGGCAAATTAGGCAGTGTTAATAATATTGTTTCTTCTGGCTTTTATAAGGTTTCCGATACAGGCACTACAACTGATCTTCCATGTAACGTTGGGTATGGACCCTTGATAGTACACGGGCATCAAGACACTAAACTCCAAATTTACGCTAATTATTCTAACAGTGATTTATATTTTCGGGCTGGAACTCTAAATACAGACACGAAGCGTCTTACAAGCACGTGGAAAAAGGTGGTTGCCTTATCTGATCTTTCTGGACAAATACCAAATAAAGCAATAAAAATTGAGGAAAATAGTGATTTAAATAATATAACAACTCCTGGATTTTATTACTGTCCATTAAACGATCTTGCAAAAACCCTGAAAAATTGTCCAACGAAATTAGCATTTTCTTTAAGGGCTTATAAAGATGCTAACTCCGTTAATCAGATTGTTACTGTATATTATACCAATGCTCGCATGTACTTCCGCGGGGGCTATATAGAAGATCAAACAAAAGAATTAAAGTGGTCATCGTGGAAAGAAATTGCTTACTGTCAAGATTACGTCAAAAAGTCCGGTGATACGATGAGTGGAAATCTATCTATTTAGACACCAACAAGTCCGACGCTCACTTTAGGTTCTTCCACCATAACTTATAATAAAACTACAGGTTGTTTAGAAATAATGGCTTAATATGTTAAGTGCTAATGTAATTGAATATGGGAGTTTTTACCTTACTAATTTGGTAAAAAATGGAAAATCTGTATCTAGCTCTGAGAGGGTTTATGGAACTCAGTTTAACTACTCACAATGGTTAATCCCAGAGCATACTTATTATTATTCTTTTAAATACAGCTATTCCGATCCTGCTAATGCTTCTTAGGCTCCTAATAAGGTTGCTTTTTACTATGCCGATGGAATGGGAATTGCTGGAAGTTGGGAAACTGTAAACGGAACCGCAGAAACTGAGCATAAAGGTCTTTTTACACCTACTACTATGTGGTCTTACCCTAATCAGGGTTCCTGGGGTTATGGTAGCGTTTATCATAAATACGAGTAGGGAACAACCGTAGTGACTAAGAAAGTAGCTAAGATGACTGTTAAGGATGTAGTAGTAACTGATGTTACTTTTCTGTATAAGTTATTAAAAGGCCAAGGATTGACTGATGCACGATGTATTACTAAACTAAACGAGTTTTCAACTCCGGATTGGTTTTACTTATACGGAGTAAAAGAAGTAGTTTTATTTCCACTAGGAGAGTGGATTTAGAAAGTCTGTTTTAAGAAATCTTATGCACATGCCTATGAGTTTATCGAGTGCGACGGAATGACTGCTTATTCTGTAGGATATCAAGGAAAAGACTGCTATTTTGATTAGTCTGACAAGTTGTCTATTTACGATAATGCGAGCAGTGGAACAGTTACTAAAAAGCGCGTAATAGATACATCTAGCCCGTTTTATCCGAAACATTAGTATGTATTATAGGTCAAGACTGCTGTTACGAGCACTACCCCTAGTCCAGGATTGGGTGGAATTGTGAATTATTTTGTCCCGAATAATGGTGATTTAATTGTTGAAAAAATAGTTGCTAAAATCCCGATAGGATACCATATTGAGTGTCATAATAATTCAGTTGCTGGCGGGGAAATTGCCCCAACATCCTATCAAGGAACTGGTAATTATGAAGAATACACTTTTACTTATAAAATAGGATCCTCTGGCACACCTGAGTCAATCGGGCATTTAGCTGTTCATGCCAATTCCACAGGCTGTCCAGACACAAAAAACGTCACCTGGTATATAGCCTATATTAATTACTGCAAACTAACTGACACTGGTATTACTGACTGGTGTGCTATGCCTGGATCTGTGAAAGTGAAAGACGAGCGCGTTTATACTTCAGAAATAGACTCTCAAAATCTTTTCTTAAATGGTGATGGCAGTGATACTAATATGCCATTACCTGATAAATATCAATGGATTAGTGGAGATCAGGGGTATGATATAGAGGGGTGGAATGCTATAATATAGCCTAGTACTACTAGCACTGCTTCGAGTCAATAGATTGTTGGGCCTAAAATGCCTATTAATCCGTTATCCAGATATAAATTATCTTGCAGAATTTGGGCAGATGGTAGCAAGATTGATAAGTTCTTAATGGCATTGCCTTACTATATAAATGAGTCTGATGATTCCAAATTGTCTGCTTATAAGGTTTGGTATACACCTGGGACAAACACAACCTTAGCGGAAGATGCTGCAGCAGGTGCGACAAAATTAACATTAACAGACGCATCTAAATGGACTTCTGGAGGCAGTTATAGAGGTATTGGAATTAGAAGTTCTGTATATAAAAGTTATCATGATGTTTGGACTTCAACACCTAAAACAGGTCTAGTTACCAATGTTACTGGAAATGTGATTACCTTACATACGGGATTACCAAAAGCGTATGCTAAAAATACTCGCATATGCGAAGCAGAAGCCGGAAGTGAATTTTATTACCCTATTTCTAAAAATATGCTCCCTATTAAATAGTGGAAAACTTTCGAAATATATTTTGGTAAACCTGATGAAATGTGGGATGGTAGAGGAGTTTCTTGGGTTGATATACCATGGGATGCTAAATATATGGGATTTATACCTAACTTATACTCCAATAATAGTGGAAGTCCTATAATTTTTGATAATATAAGAATAGAGGAGGTTTATACTCCAGCTGAGAAAAAAGATTAGAAGGTCCAGATTAAGAAATTTGGAGTCAGAAAAGGAAATTTTTATAGTGCTAATACTACTCTTTATAGTGTTAAGCTAGCTTCTAATTTAAAATCTGGATTTACAGTTAAAGTAAATAATAATACTTTAACTAAAACAACAGATGTTGCTAAATTTAGAGCCGAATCAATTATAAATTTATCATGCACCGGTAGTTATAAAGTAACAGAAAATGGAACCCCTTATACTTATACTTTTGATAAGTTTAACAGCTCTGACATTGAAAAATATAATGGATAGTTAACTTTTACATCTGTAAAAGACGAGTTTTTTTACTATGAATCACTGATTGAGTTATCTGCTGGAACCTACACTTTTACTCCAAGTAATTTTTCAGAGAGTTAGGGGACTACTGAGCCATTCAATGGATTTTGTGCTATTGCTTATGATATAAGTTAGAATTCATTCAGCCCCGATGCCGACATACATCACGCTTATACTTCAGGGAATATTGTAGACGTGTTTGATCTTTACTATATGGGGCCAAAAGCAACTACCCATACTTTTAATAAATCTGTACGTATTGTAGTATATAATTGTGTTTATAATTATCTAGTAAGCTGGTATAAAACAACTGAAACTGACCCGAATAGTAAATATATAAAGGATAATGTAGATTATTCACTGGATCTGAAAATTACACAAACAGCAGGAGTAACTATTACAAATAATCAATTTACAATGCCTGAACACGATGTGGTGTTAGACGTTGCCTATAAAAAAACTTAGGTGCCTAAGTATGAGTTTACAGTTATTCCCCCTGCAAAATAGAATAACAATAAGGTTACGGTATATTTCAACAAGATAGTAATTAATGGATCAGAATATCAGTGTTCTACGACTAGAACATTTCAAATTTATGCAGGTAATATTGTAACATTAGGTTACAAATCTTCTGCATATGCTTATAATTCAGAACAATTTATTAATACATTTCAATCTTGGACACCCACTGGATTTACAATTAGTAATAATTAGTTTACCATGCCTGCGAAAGACTGTAGTTTAACTTGGGAATATACTTACACGCAATTATATAAAGTGAGTATAGAAACTTCTACTAATTGTAGTCCAAAAGTAGGTTTGACAGAAGGAAATTGTAACGAGCAAGAGTTATGGGTCGCTTCAGGTACAACAGTTTGGTGGAATATAAACGCAGATGATTCTTATACCGATTTTTATGTTACCATTGAAGGAGAATCTACCACAATTTTACACACAGGGGGAGGACACTTTACAATGCCTGCTTCAAATGTAACTATTACAGCAGAGGCTAAAAAAATTGAATATTATACTATTAAGCTAGCCAATCCTATTCCAAGCGGGTCTTATACAATTAAAGCAAACAATAAAAATCTGGACACTACAGGATTTAAAGTTGCTGCTGGAACTATGGTTACGTTGGTATTTACAGGAGGTTACATTGAGGTAGATACTGGTCATAGATTTTATTTCTCATTATCTAAATATAGCAGTTCGCAAGTAACCATTGATAATAATGTGTTCTATATGCCTAATACAGATGTTACAATTTCTGTAAGTACTAGCAAAACAGATAAATACGAAGTTTCAATAGGTACTGTTTCTGGTGGAACTATGAAGGTAGGGACAATTAGTTCACTTAACTCTGCTGCATACTGGGCATTTAGTGGGGAACTTATATATTGGAAATTTGATTTTAATTCGGGATACAATGAGTGCAATTTAAAAATTGTTCAAACATCAGACACAACTGTTGAATATAAATCGTATGATTCATATGGATCAGATAATGGTTCTTTTACAATGCCTAGTTATGCGGTGACAATATCAGGAAATGCTTATTCAAATTCGGTAATTTGCCCATTTGAAGGGTTGATGGTTTATAGTATTTTAAATTCTTCTGGATCCAGGGCAATGTATGCAGGTAATAATGCATCAAAATCTCCAGTATAGTTTAATGGATATCAAAAAGAGTTAGAAGACACTATATCTGACAGTATGGATTTACCTACAACGGATTATTTATCTCAGTATGGTGATTATCAACAGATGCCAAAGGCTATAAAAATGGGCAGCACTAATATTCAAATATATTGTGCTTTTGCAGTCGATAGAACATCTTCAGGAAAAGTTGTGATTAATTCGTGTTCGAATTTTGATGGAAAATAGGTTTAGGTCCAACGTGGTATGACAGTAACATTAGACTACGATTCAACCACTACAAGTCTGACTAGTAATTCAACTATTAAAGTCAACTTCACACAAATACAGATGGCTGAAAATATAGACGTTTATTTAGGTTGGATTGAGCTATTATTGTCTGAGGAATGGGTAGCTTCGAACGGATTATGTCAACGCTTACATATTGATATAAATGGTGCTCCATATTCTATAGATTTTTCTTATGAAGCACCCGAGCCAAATGCTCCAATATTCTATCCAGGATATACACCTCGTGCAATCTAGAATAATTATTATGCAGTTCCTATTTTATAGGCTCCTTTATATGATGCGGTTTAGGCAACTAGTTGGGATGGGGCTATTAATTTGATATATCCAGATACTTCAACAAATGTAATTATTGTACCACTCTGGAATAATTTTAGTTCCGATTCTCTAATTAGTATTGGAGTCGGGTATGATTTTCTAGATCCTAATATGCGTGCTAATAACAATCCAACCATATTATATAGTACGCCGTTTGACACATTCAGTTCACACAGTCAAACTTATGACTGTTTAGCTATTGTAGACAATAACAAATTACAGATTGATTTAGAAAAGGCTGTAGGATCAGGTTTAATAAAAAATTCAGAAGACGTTGAGGATATTCTAACGGGTACAATGGATAAAGGATTATTTATATCCGTAGGACGTTCTGGAACTTTATATACGTTTATTACAAGTGAAGGAACACAGAATTATAATGAAAGAAACTGGATACAACAGTCTGCTGGAAGTAATAGCTGGGGCGACACTTCTATAGAAATATATGATGAGGAAACTAATAAGTATTTGACAGCCGGTGCATTACTGATAAATAACGATTAATATGGCAATTTTAGGAAATACGACTTTAATAAGTGGCAGATGCTACGGTAATTTTATAAACGATGGGAAGTTGTTAATAGGAACTTCTTCCGAGTTAAGTAGTATACCAACTGTAACTTCTAGTGACAGCAACCCGTTACAAGTTAACGGGTATGCTGTTGCTAAGGGGTTTAAGGTGACGGGTTTAGGTGATGATGCGGACGATAATTTATTACTGGCTAATGGATCTACCATTTCAACTTAGGTTTTATTATCCGCATTTTCTGATCAGGATTATGTAAAAAAATCTGGGGATACTATGACTGGGGATTTGACTATGTCTAAGGCTCTTATTAATTATAGTTTATCTACGAGCAGTGCAGGCGGTTCAAATACGGTTAATCTTATGACCTGCTCGGATTCAGGAACTAATACGTCAAATCTCTCCATTCTCATGTTTATTAATGGAGGTGGATTGCCTATGCTTCGTCTTGGAAATGCTAATTTAGCTAACATTTATCTAGGAACCAAGGTTTATGTCAGTAAAGCTGGTAGTGTAAACGCAAAAACTGGTTTTTTCCAAACTTCAGACATTAAAAAGAAAACTAACCTTCGAGACCTCAATCTTAACAAATGCTATGACTTAATCGATAAATGTCAAACAGTTTTGTTCGATTATAAAGAAGGGGCTAAAGATCAAATGGGAATGATTGCTCAGGAAGTAGAGGAATTTTTTCCTGAAATAGTCTCTACTGATGCTGATGGGTTCAAGTCCTTAGATTATGCTAAGTTGACTGTAGTAATTTTAAGAGTGTTAAAGGATTTAATTAAGAAAGTAAACTAATGGCCGCACCTACATTTTCTACATTTAATCCAATTGCATATAGATTATCAAGTTCCAGCGATATTGTTTATGGTTATATAATACCTAATTATACTTCCGACATTACAACATTGTATAAGGGAGGGACTGCAGTTAGGGTTACCGATGCTAATTCTTATAATATAAGAATTACTTCTTCATCCGATTAGAATTTATATTTTGTATTAATTATTCCAGATGAGGGGGAATCATTTAATAAGGCAGAAATAGAAGATGGTAACGCAGATGATGTTATAGGGAGTTATTACGTAATAAAGTCAGATAGTTATTATCGAACTTATTATTTTAAAGCGAATGAAATAAACGTTGTTAATTTCAAAGATTTATTCGATAACGCCGAATATTATTTTGGGTATACTGGGGACGTAACTAATGCTGTAATTCAAATTATGAGCCAAATAGATACTGTTGTGCAGCCTGTGAAGACTCTTTCTTTTTAGTTTACAACATCAAATTGGATTTCTACTACAGAAGAAGCATTGAATTTATCAGGAATTGATGTAACTACTGGATGTAATAAAATTAATAAAAAATCTACTCAAACAATCGCAGCAGGAGATCTTAGTCAGGATTTAAAACTAAAACTTTATAATAAATCAGATTACGAATCAAGTCAATAGGTAAAATACTCTGATCTGGTTCCAATTAATAATTCGTCTATTGCCACGGCACAAAAAACAGTCGTTTTAAGTATTTTACCGACATTTCTTCAAGTGGCAAATGAAACTTTTGGTTCAGAAAGTTCTACAGACCCAATAAGTAAAAATAAGTTTTATATTAACGATGTAGAAGAATCTCCGGAAATTTCATGGCTTACGTATAATCCGACGTACTTCGATAAAGATGATTCTGTTTCAATATCTATACGATATTATAGTAAATTTTATGCCTAGTACGACGCTTCTGGAAAAATATTTGTTAAGAAACCTAAATTAAAAATAACTTTTATAGAAATTCCTGTGAAAGGACAACCTATAAAAAAATTAAATATTGAGAGTCGAATTTTAGAAGGAATTCATGCTTTTAATAAGCCTGAAAATATAGAAACCCAACAATGTTCTCGAATATCTACTTTTTCAACAGCTATTCCGGAATATTCGATCTTAATTGAATATATTGATGAAGTTGAAGAAATTAAAGTAAAAACACTCACTTTTACTGTGGATAATACTACAGAAGGGTTTTCTGTAGGATCAGGGAGAAAAGTTTATTTTGAACAAAACCCAATATAGGTTTCTAATAATAAAGTGACTGTAACAGAATCATTAGTCGATAATGCCAACGCGATGTTAAAACATTATAAAGATCAAAATGGAAGATTTATAGATTTTGCACAAAAATTTACAAAATCAGGATTTGATTTAGATGGAAACGAGATTCAGATGTCTAATATGTGGCACACATTAAATGATGTAGAATTAGATTATTTGTTTAATAAACGTCCAAATCACGCTAAGTTAATAAAATGTGTTGATTATGGGTTGTATAATGAAAATCTTTACGCGAATTGTTATGAGTTTTCATAGAAACTATTAATAACATCTACTGTTAGTACAACAGTAGGTGGTATAGCTGCTTGGTATTTTATTTCATGGCTGAGTAACTATCTCTGGATATTAAAATATTTTTCGTATACACAAAAACCAGCAGCAGTTGCTGCTGAGGAAATATTTACCAGCTGGGAAGGAGTAGGTGCGGGAGCGGCTTCAAATGCATTTCTTGTATTAGGAATTGTTATAATTTGTGCAATAATTATCGGAGTAACCATTGCGGCATAGAAAGGAAGATATGATTATACGTGCGGAATCATGCTACTTCCTGATAATTGGGAAAATATTGCAAACAATTATATTTCTGAACTACAAAAAGCTTCTGAATCAGATATTCCTGATAAGGATCTGTATATCTAGACCTTACAAGCGTCATTAAAAGAAGACGATACTCACTTTGAAGCTACATTTATACCTTTATATACAACCATGGGAGCCCATTTTGTAATACCTGGTGGATATCAGGAAACTGGAGATGGTTCTTTTTGGAAATTAAAAAGCTGTTATTGGGGCAGTTCTTCGGAATATGACGGGTCCAATCAGACAACTGTGGCTAAAGGTACGATATATAATACAAATCGCAGATATGAATATACATTTAACACATGGAGTTTGCCTTTAAGAGGATATCCGCAGTATATGGCGTATTATGCTCCAAATGGATCCGGAAAAGAAATATTGTGGAAAATTTCAAAATCAGAATCTTGGAGAAGCACTACTGTATACGGTCAAGTATATAATCAGGTGCCAATTGCTTATACCGACGAAATATCAACATCTACTGAACAAATTTATTATGATAACTTATGTACAGGCTCAGATTCCACTTATTATTCCGGTCGTATCAACGTCGGGTTTGAATATAAAAAGATTTGTAATGGTATGTTTAATGGCAGTAACATTCTTTATTGTAAAGTTCCGACAGGAGTTACAACTATCGGACGTAAAGCTTTTTATGGATCCAAATTACGATCCATTGTTATTCCACTTACTGTTACTTCTATCGAGGCAGACGCTTTTACGGGCACAAATTTAACACAGATTTATTACGAAGCTAACTAGACTGCGTGGAATATTGTATCAAAAAGCTCTGCTGGAATCCCTAGTAATTGTTCAATTATTTATAATAAATACGATAGTGTTTAACATTTTTAAATTTTTTAACTTATGCCCGATAGTACTACTATAAATTATTTAGATTTGATGCGTAATGGGACTATTCCTGTAAAGATAGAGGAGTTTAAACATTATATTACTCCAGAGGATACTTCTAGATATAATCCTATTACTATGAAAGTTAATACTCTTACTCCTAATAAATATGGTTACAAAAAGTCTCCAGAAGAAGGTGCTACAAATTTTCAAACGTTTACCCGCAATAATCGCGGCAGGTTTGCTGACTTACTGGATAATGTTGGACGCACAGGTTTGCTAGGTGGTTTGGCCGTAGGTCATTTTGCTGCTCGTCATCCCGATGTGTATGATTTTACTAAGTCTAAGTAAGGCTCTTAAGTATTGTCTTTATCATAGGTTAGCATTAGTATATTCATTATTAGCGTGTGTAGGATTTTTCCTATTCTTTAATGATATATTTGTGTTGATTTTAATTGTTTTATTTTTAATAATAATGTTCTATGCGTTTAAACGATATTATTGCGGATGCGATTGAGAATGTAGCTGATGAAGTTAGGAGTGGTAACATTTCTTGTAGTGATGAGGAAATTTCTCAGACTTTAGATGAGTTGTCTAAGTTTAACTCGGAAAGACCATTAAGTAAGGAGGAGGCTTGTATTTATATGAACTTACCTCGAACAACTTTCGATACTTACGTGAGGAACGGTTGGATCCCACGTGGTAGGAAATAGATGGGTTTTAAGGAGTTGAGTTGGACTAAATCTGACTTAGAAGTGTCAATTAGTAAAATTAAAGAAGTGTTAAAAACAGAAAAAGATAAAATGTTTGATCGTTTAGACGATTAAGGACTGTAAAAGATTATTAAACGCTCGGATTACTGGTTCGGGCGTTTTATTTTTTAATTAGTGGAAATAAACTATTTTTGCACGTATTTTTGATACGTATATGTTAATAAGAACTAATATTCAGTGATTTATGGAAACTTATAGTGAAAACGTTTTTGGCGAGGATTTTGGTCAATACGTAGACGATTTGGATAAAGACACCGAGTTGTCTAACGATTTTGAGCGGGAGGAGCCACAAGATTTGTTTGAGGATTCTGAGCCTGAAGAGAGTCAGTCAGAATCAAGTAGTGAGGATGATTTTATTACGTCTCTTTTGAAACGTAATGGTATTAATCGCCATGCTATCCAAGTAGAAAACGAGGATGGTGAGATAGAAGAAGTCGATTTTGACGAATTGTCTGATGAGGAGAAGTTAGCGTTGTATGACCAAGCTAATGAGTCCGCTATTAGTGACGACGAGTTGAAGACACTTAATTATCTTAGAGATAAGAAGATGAGTTTGTCGGATATGATTAAATGGCAACGAGAAGAAGCTGTTAAAGAGTATCTTAGTCAAGCTCAGCAACCAAGATATAATGTAGATAGTTTGACAGATGACGAGCTTTATCAGTTCGATTTACAAGATCGTTATCCTGAGATGACAGATGAAGAAATAACACAAGAGTTGGAATCTGCAAAGACAAATGAAGTGTTGTTTAAGAAAAAGATTGACGCTCTCCGTAAAGAGTATAAAGAGTTGGAAGATGAACACAATAAAGCTGTTCAGGCGAAAGAAGATCAAGAAGCAGAGCAGCAATTTAATCAGTTAGCAGAGTCGTTGGTTAACGTTGCACGGAACACTAACGAGTTGCACGATTTGGTTTTAGAAGATGAAGACAAGGAAGCCGTTTTGAGCTTTTTACTAGATAGAGATGCTAATGGACAAAGTCAGTTCTATAAACTTTTTAATGATCCTGAGAAGATGTTTGAGATGGCCTGGTATGCTCGATTTGGCAAAGAGGCTTTCCAGAATATCAACGATTATTATAAAGGTGTTATAGAGAAGACTCGTCGGGGTGATAAGCCGCAAACGAGAACTGTCCGTAAACCAAATAATCAAAAATCGGCAAGTTCTGATGCTTTTGACCTCGAGAGTCAATATAGAAGTATTTAAGAATTTTTATGGCAATAATTGCAGATTTTACTACAGTGCGTCCTGATATGGCGCACACCCGTACAGCTAAAGATTGGTATACCTTCTTGGGTAAATAAGTGCCCCGATAATCAGAAATGGTTATTCGTAAATTGCCCAAAATCGGAGAAGTCCTCCTAAAAAGCCATAAAGGGATAACTCCGAGTTAACTTCTTTTTTAAATGGAAAGGAGTAATGTAACGCATAGAGACTGAAACTAGTAATAGAATATAATGTCTCCACGAGTGGGCGATTACCGAAAGGTAAAAAAAGTATGCTGAACAGTAATGATGGTAAAATTACTGAGTTATAAGATAATAAACTTATAAGGTAACAAAATTGGCTAGAGCTGAAAATTTAGGTATCCTAGCTAAGCTGTATCCGAAGCACACTGCTTCTTATTTTACTGAGGCATTTGGTAATGTAATGTATAATAAGAGCAATAGTGGTTCTAAATATCAGTCCTTGAACTCCATGGAGTTTACGTGGGAGGTTGAGATTAACGACATTAAGCGTGTAGCTTTCGCAGCTAGTGTTCCTAGTACGTTTGGTCAGACTCACGGTTTGGAAATTCCTATGGCATTTAAGGAGAGATATTACGAAGTTAACGATACTTTCATGATTGATGGTTCGCATCAGTTGTGTATTGTTATAGATGGCCCTACCCGCAAAGCAGATAGTTGGTTTGAGTATAACGTTCGTTTGGTTGATTCCGACAGCGCTGCTACTCTTCGTACTGAAGCTTGCCAGGAGGGCATGACAACCCGTTGGGTCGGGAATATCCAACCAGAATTGCATAAAATTTTTATTTGTGCCTTCATAATGTAAGTTATGAAGAAAACCACTTTAATTGCTGGAAGCCGTTTAGGTAATCAGCAGCCAAGACTAGTAATAGTAAGGTTCAACGACTATCGAAAGTGTAGCTAAAAAGAAAGATTTTAGTGAGTAAATGAGTAGAGTAGCGCAAGCGAAAAGGGTGGTATCTTTTAATTGGTAATAGATTGAAAGATAGTGATATAGTCTGATCTTATAAGAAATTATAAGTTAACAAAATGGAGACTGGTTGTGTTAAGTATACGTCGAATTACAACAAATTCCGCGGTTGGATCGGGGAGTTGCGTTGTGATTTGGAGTATTCTGCACGTTACTTAGCAATGGAGGATAACTTCGTAAAAGTATCTCAAGAGAAGGACAATGGCTCACGTAGCAGCTATTTGTTCAAGATGCCTGGTCGTAAGAAATTGTTGCAAGACTCCTTTATGGAGGCTAAGAACAACATGGCGATGTGGGCAAAAAGTACTATGGATGAGAACGGACGCTGCAAGCTTCAGGATCGTCAAGGTCGTGATTTGATTTGCGGTGATGGTTTGATGAACCAGTATTTCCGTTATGCTTCCAAGTATAACTACGCAAAACTTAGTATGAACGTTATGAGCGAGGCGATGAGCGCTTTGGCTCAGAAGAGTGAGAATCCTACTGGAAATACGTGGCTCTTCCTTTGTAATAATATCGCTTATAATGACGTTCAGCGTAATCTGTCCACGTTCTTGATGGCTAACAATGTATCTGACAACAGCTACATGTGGTCTAAGTTCGAGGGTCAGAATATTAAGGTAGGTGCTACTTACAGCGCTTACGAATACGCGGGTGAAAATTAAGTATTGCTCGCTGCGGTTGTGAAATCGTATAAATAAATCTCTTTAACTGCTGGAATCTCCTTAGAGTTCTATTGCTACAACAGAATCAGTAATGGTAGATGTGAATGCTTAAAAAGTATAGAAATTGGATAATCAGCAACGAAGCTTCCTATTAGGAAGAACGCTCATCGACTAGTAAGTCCTTTTATAAGGCATAGGCTTAGTAAGCCGAAATGGGAGACCCTCTATTTTAGAGGTGAAGATATAGTCAGTGAAAATTAGAAATAATTTTTGTTAAGAATACAATTATTTTCCACGTAGATAATGCTTTGTCTACCGAATTTCCAAATAAAGGTTTCGCAATTTTGGTAGACCAAACGACAGATAAAGCATCCGGAATGTCTCAGTGGCAGATGTTCACCTTGAAGAATTTGGCATTTATTGATAATACTATCAATGGTGTTCAGACGAAGCGCGGCGAGGTTTCTACTACTGTTGCAGGCGGGAAGGATGTAATCTCGGGATATTTTGGGGTTGCCGCTCTCAACCCGTACCGTGCTTATATCATGGTACAAAACTAATTAAGATAATATATCTTTTTAGATAAAAACTGGGGATGGGTTTTATACCCATCTCCTTTTATATGTTAATAAGAATTAATATGACTGAATTTTTAGAAGACGTAATTGAACTTAGGAGTTGTTATAACAAAGTTCCAGGAATGGAGTATAAGATTGAGCCTTGTAAGGAACCATCAGGTCGTTGGCCTAGTTGTGTTCGTCAGGTAAATGCTAACGGTGATATGATTTTATCAGAACAGGATGTAAAGGATATGAATCAAAAGGGTATTGTATTACTGCCTGTAAATCAACCTGTTGTCATTAAGCACGGTACTCGTTTTGATTTGAGCGATCCGTTGCAGAAGGCTCAGTGGGAGGCTATTAAGTATTCTCCTATGATTGCTCCAGAGCGTTTCTCTAAGGACATTAATGGTAATTATTTGATTGATGGTAGTAATCCGACGATTGATATCCATGATAATCCTTACTCTCGTTACGGTGTAGCAGAGTTGTATATAGAGCGTCCTGGGAAATTAGCTAAGGCTAAAAACGATATTCGCCGATTGGTTCACCAGGCAGAGTCACTTATTTTGGAGGATAGTTTGGATCATATGATTATGATTTGTCGCTTATTTGACCGAGATATGCGTAACTCTAACTCTAATGATGTAGAGGGATTCCTTATGACAAAAGCAGAGAAAGAGCCAGAGACGATTATTAAGTATTATCAAACTGAGGAGAGTAAGATTCGTTTGTTGCTGATTATGGCACAGGAGAAGAAAGTAATTGAGCGTCGTATTGATGGCTTATATTATGGTGATATGAAACTTGGTTCTACTCAGGATTATGTAGCCGATATGCTGAAGGGTAATAAGGAGCTTTACGAGAACATTAAGAAAGAGACTTTCCCTGACATGGTGGCAACCCCTAAGAATAAAAAGTAAACGACATGACACTAAAAGAAGCTTATGAGGCAGTTTTAATCGAGCTTAATAAAGTCTAGGCTCCATCTATTTTGTTAGACGATTTTAATTATCTGTTTAATAAAGCGATATAGAAATATTTTAACAAGCGTTACTCTCAATATGAGATTAACCAACAGTTAACCGATGACTTACGAGTGTTGGTAAAAACTGAGAAGCTCTTACCTAAAGATCCTACAGTAAAAGGAGAATCTTATACTTTTAATTTACCTGCACACTACGTTCATATTTTGAACTGTATTTGCGAGTTTACTTTTGCGGATAATATAGGCTGTAACTGTGAGGATAATTCTTGTAATAAAATAAAGGTCGGAGCAAATAAGCTTACTACAAATTAGTGGTCATAGGTTATTACTAATTATTATATGCGGCCTTCAATGAAGCAGCCGTATTACTATATATAGAACTATAACGATCTTGTTGTCGGTAAAGATGATAAAGGTAATGACTGGGTCACTAGAGACCGACAGACAGGAGAGAGATATGGCAATAAATTATAGCCAGTATTAGAGATAAAATGTGGGGTATTAAATCCTAAACAAACACTATCAGCTATTTATGTTGATTACCTACAAGCTCCAGAGTATTTATAGCTTACGTAGGAAGATTTAGATGATATAGCTGATACCACTCGTGAGTTGGAGTTCCCTGACTATGTGATTTATGAGATTATTAATGAGATGGTAATGTCTATTATGGAGAATGCTAGAGATCCTCGAATTTAGACATTTGCTACCGTTAATACTACAATCCCACAGTAGATTTAGAGATCTTAATTATTTTTTAGATATTTGCTTTTTTAAAATTTTACGATTATGTGTCAATATACGACTGAAAACATTGTAAACGATCCAAAAATTATTTCAACAGAAACAACGTATGCAGATAATGCTTTACTTTTGGATGGTATTGGTTTGTTTTACGCAAAAAACATTCAAAATGTAACTGTTGCTCCTTACGTTCCTGCAGCTAATGAAGAGCTGACGATTGCTATGCCGACTACTTATAAGTATGCACAAGGTGATGTAATTCGTTTGATGATTACAACTAGTCAAGAGGGTATTACGTCACCAATCTATGCGGATGCACAATTACGTCATAAGAAACCGTTCTTCTTTGAGATTATTTCTGATGGTAATAGTATCTCTGATACAACCAAGCTGGTTGAACTGATTAATAAAGAAATGTCTTATACAGATTTTAATTTCTTTACTGCGAAACAAACTGATGACGGTGCAGCTTCGAATCCATCATTAAAAGCAGAATTTATACTGACTGCGGACGACTGCTATACTCGTTTTCAGACTATTCAGTTGGCTAAGATAGAGCATCAAACCAACAATCTAACTGGTTTTGCAGAATATACTTTAACTGATGGTATTGACTGGAAACGTGCTGACGGTGTAACCGCTAATGTTACGGTATTTACAAAAGGTACTGAAGGTGCTGGCACGGTCGCTCGTTTGATCAAGAACCTTCGCGTTCCTACAGACGCTAACACGGATCCGTTTGCAGCTGATAATGGTGGTCGCCCTGTTCCTGGTGGTAAATATAACCAGTTTGTCTTTGAGTATGTTACTGAGCGTCGTCATATCGGCGGCCAAGTAATGGGTGCTTTGGACAAGAGTATTACTACACATGTTATTTTTGCTGCTGGCGGAGATGACAATAGCACGGTACCTACTAAAGCTGACGACACAGTATCTGGTGCTCTAATGAAGGCATTTGAAACTCTGTCTATTACTGTTGATACTGTTAATTCGAAAACTCCTACTAAGGTAACTCCGAAAGTTGGTTCAAAACAATAATTTTAACTTTTTAAAAGGTGGGTGGTATTTCCACCTGCCTTTTATTTTTATATAACTACAGGCATGTTTTCAGTAACAAGACTAGCTTCTGCAGTGTTCAATAATGTTCAAGCTGGACTAGTAGGTTATACGAGTACTATCTCGTTACCTATGGAACAGATTGAGGATGCTGTAGTATAGGAGTATCTTCTATTATTAAAGAAGTATTCTACAAAGAGTATGATTCCTCGAAGGGATCTTTTCGATAAAATTGACTGTATTTAGGTAGATTGTGAGTCTATGGATTAGTGTTGTTCAGGCGAGCATTATTCTGATTCCGTAGCGCATTTTGAGATCCCTCCTATTGTTAATGATTTTGGAGAGCAGTCAGTTGCTTTTATCGGAACTATTGATAAAGAGATTAAATTTAAGGTTTATTTTAACTCGAACTATAGATTTCATAAATATTAGTTTAGAGGCAAAGAAAAACCTTACATATATATAAGTCCAGGTGTTAATGTAAATGGTTATTAGGACTGTTGGTTGTTTAATGTTCCTATGTTAGAGCGAGTGTCTATTATAGCCTTATTTAGGGATCCTAGGGTAGTGTAGAGATATATGAAAGAAAAAGGCTGTTGTGAACGTGCAGAAGTTGAGAGTATTTCCTGGTTAGAATCGGAGTTAATAGACTCGCTGACTTAGAAATATCTAATGTATTATCGAAAATATACACAGCAGCCAGAACCTACAGATACAGTTCCTCGTTAATTTAGTAAAATATGAATAAAGAGAATTTTTATACAGCTTTTGGGTTAGCAGAAGAGCTATATGGAGTTGAGTTAACTGAGGATCAGTTTGAAACGTATGGCTTGATTGCTTATAATAAAATAGGTAATAAGCACATGATTTTAAAACACATGTTTGCGTGTGCTATTCCAGACGAGAAGAATGGTGGTTTTTTTGTAGAGAAACCTTGCGATATGGATTAGATTGAGGCTATTACATTGCCATTTGAAGACGCTTAGGAAACGAGTAATATAGATAACTATATTGATATAAAAACTCGTCCTATAGAGAACTGGATTGAGTCTCGAAAGGTCGATCCCAACCCATTTTATATCTCTGGCAAAATGGTAAAATTTTAGGAAGTTGGTAATCGTATTTACTTCACAGAGCCTTTCCACGATCTGCATATTTTGTATAAGAGCTTACTTTAGAACCCAGACGAGTTACCATACCTTAATGAGAAAGAACTCTACGCAGTGGCAACGTATTGTGCTTATTGTTGGTATCGTAAATAGAGTCTAATGACTCGTAGTTAGGCAATGCTGTAGATGGCAACAAATATTAAACAGGATTGGTATAGAGCGTGTGCAGCAGCTAAGAATCCTGAATATATTACACAAAATAGTATTAACGAGATGTTAGATGTCACGAGCACCTGGGATAGGCATATGTATGGTAAAACACAAAAAATCATAAATTGATAAAATGAAGATTAAGATAAAGCCAGGGATCGATGATTTCTGGTTTTTTCTTTTTATAGAATAGATTTTTTAGTATTTTTGTGAGTTAAATGTATAAATGATGGAATAGAAGAAAAATTGGTTTTTGAGTTATGGTGTTTCTCCGTATTAGCTATATACTAATTATCTAGAGAAGCATACTGTTGATTTGAAGCATATTGAATTATTACAGTGTGAAAGGTCGTGGGGAAGTTTATAGGCGGCTTTCGCATCTATGTTTAAGTATCTCTTTTTACTGATTGTACAGGATATTATTGAAAATGGTATTACCTTTTAGTTACCTCACACTACAAAAAATAAGTGTTATATTGAGATGATCCCTGTCAGTGGAGAAGAGTTTAAAAAGGCTTATAGAATGGGGGCTTTTCAAGATGTTGATTTTCTAGCTTCTAATTTTACTGGTTATAACTTACGGTTTAGAATGACAACAAAGTATGGTAGTTGGTGTAAACGTATTTATGTAACTAGTAAGTATAAAGCTCGAATTACAGAGCTAACAAATCAAGGGAGGAAGTGGTAATGAGGTATAAATACAAGACTGTTGACAATTATGTGGACCAAGTATAGAAACAATATCCATATTTTAATAAAAAGGATATAAAGTCTATTTTAGCTTATGGTTTATATATGTATTATTATGCAAATCATTTTCACTGTGATGTGATTATGAATAAAGATATTAAGCGAGACTCGATTACTACAACTACAGGGACTATTTTTGCTAACAGAGAGGCTTTCTGGTTTAATTGGCATACTAAATGGCGAATGAAAGAGCGTTTCTTATATCACATTAAACGTTGTAAATGGGATGGTTATTATTATTTTGGATTAACTGAAGAAGATAATGAGGCTTTCTTAAAACAAGGGAAAACAAAGACTTTGCGAAGGAAATATATCACTAAAGTAAAAAACGATTTTCATCACTCCCGAACCATTAAACATATATGGAGAGTTCCGTGGCCGTCAGATCAAGGCTATCGTTTTTGGATAAAAGAATTTAAATCTAATAAATTTGAGTACGTCTGCCATAATGAATATACAGACTACCATCAATGGACTAAAAAAGAAGACAATGCAATAGACAATCAATCAGTTCAATCAGGGGCTAGTGATGGATTACCATCCACTGACAACTCCGAACACAGTGATAACGGATGCGCTTAATGCCACTTTTTTGACATATAACGGCAATGAACTCATGTTACAAAATGACATGGGTAACACTACCATACAAGATGCCACTACAGGTAATATAATGGGGTTAAGCCCAGGATTTGTCCCAGTAGGAATGAAAGAACACGGTGGTGTTTTGTATATTGCTTCTTATAACCCAACAACAAAAGAAGGAGAATTGGGAACTATACCTAGCCCGTTGTTTAATTATACATATAATCCAGAGCCTATAGATAACAATGGGTTAGATATAGACTTAGTCACTTGGCTGGAAAATAGTGGGGGAGAGACTGTTTCTATTTCGGATTATTATAATTAGAGTTATATAGAGCTGTTTCCTCGTGAATTTACGGTATGCGAGGAGTTTATGATAGGTTTGGTAATGTCTAATAACCCAATACTGTCAAGATTTAACAATTTTTTTTATCAGCAAAATGCGAGAGATGAATTTGACTGTACAGTAGTTGAAACGCCCACAAAAACAGAGGCTACATTTAATGTATTAACTGGATTTAAAACCACTACAGACAACTCTAATATAGTAAATTACGGAATGTTTAAACCTAGTTTATACGCCGGATTACCCTCTGCTGGCAGTTACTATAAATTAGAAGACAGTATTGGAAAACGTTAGTCTTATTATGTAAAAAATAGTAATGATCTAAAATACTCCAATTAGTGGTTTTTGACTGAAGACCATGAAGGGAATAATGCTGTATTGTATAACAGCCCAAAAGCGTCGGTTAATAAATTATACAATACTTTTCCTAATATACCAGCAGGGAAATTATACCTTAAGTTAGAACCAGAAACGTGTTCTAACTATTCCTTTTTTTATAATACAACTGGTAAACAGTACAGTCCTTTTTATTATAAGAGTGTTAAAATTATAAACAATTGAAAAATCGTATGGATACAGAAGTTCCAAAGAAAGAAGTATTATGTGTTGGAATTCCAGGATTTACCTATATATCTAAAGGACCTGTTCAGATAGATAAGATTACCTACACTATTACTGAGGGAAGTACTACTTATTAGATGTACTCAAAGCTATCATTAACAGATGAGCAAACTGTTAGTACTACTTCTAAATTAGCTCCGAGTGTTTTTTATAATTCTCCTATAAATAAATAGAGCGATTATGGGTATTTTTATGACTATGTTAGAGATTTAGGTAATGGGTCTTATAAACACATAATAAGCCCTGTTTGTATTTCTACAAAAGGTGAAAAAATACACGTTACCGTTTCAGATGATGAAGAGGGAACACAAATTAAGAGTGGGGAGGTTAGTATAAAACCGTCTTCTGATACAACTTCTATAACTGCTAAGATTGCTGAAGCGAAAGTTAATAATTGTTTTGGGTTTGTATATATTGGTGATGTGTGGGATGTAGATTTAAAGATTACTTTTAATTTATATTCATACATAACAAATAACGACGACAAGGTGTAGTTTGGTACTAGCAATAATGGATAGTTGAGTAATTTAAATACAGGTTCTTATATATATATAGACTCGTGGGAAACCTATTATAATCCTGCGGCAGTTAACAAAAAAGTACAATTTGAGCTGCTTTCTAATGAATTCGTACCACATATAGTTCCTAACAAGATTACTTTCGCTATTAAAAGTACAGTATCTAATAATCAATCTACAACGAAATAGCTATACAGTAACACAGAACAAAATGATTAGAAGCCGTTGAGTACATACATACCGTCTAACTGGGGATATGCTGACAGTCAAAGTAAGGCGTGGTGTCGTTCAGGACCCGACAATTATAAAGGGTCATATAGTTTAACCGCAGCAGGAGAATCGACTGTTTTAGGCTGGCATACTATCCCAAACAGCGATGGAGGTGTGTTCATGTTAGCATCTTTAATGTGTGGCGCCAGTTCTGGTCGATTTAAGAATAACAAGCGATGGTATGATGAGAGAAAGTTTACTAAATATTTTAGTGGTTATAAAAACCCAATGGGTATAACCGATATTATATATCCCGTCTATAGAAATAGTGCAGAGAGCGGTTCTTCTGAGTATAACAGTTTCATGGTGTTTTTACAAGGAAAGGTCTTAACATCGGCTGATGATAATCTAAAATCTAGTAATAATTATACGTTGTCTGATGACACAACTGCTAAAGGCTGGGAATATTTATTTTCAAGCTATCCGTATGTTACATTACAGTTTTCAGGTAAACCTGTTATCTCGGCATATATAAAAACAAATTGGCATTAGAGCCAAGACGATGTTGCAGGCGGGGATTTCCGCAAAGGTGCTTATGAATGGTCTAATGCCGGCAAAAGTTGCATAAATCCACTAGCGTTTGGTGGTTATATGAGTAGAGATGGTGACTTTTCCAGGTATTTATAGATACCTATTGCCAACAAGGACACAAATTAGTCCAATAAGGGTTTAAAAAAAGTTGTGTTGGATGAATGGTAGAATTCAGCTAGTATTGCACTACAGTTATCAGAAACGTTAACATCTTTTAACGGCTATATTTTTACTAATTTATTAGGTAGTCAAGTTAGTGGCAATAAGAATATTACTGCATCTTCGTCTTATCCTAATTTCTGGTATCCTGTGGTGTCTAATGATACAGATCAAAAAATGAAAATAAATAATCAGACACATAAAGACTCCTCTCTTTCTTCATATAACGAAACAGAATTATATACCAGAAGTGAAACCAGTACGTCGTCTATTACATTTTCTGACCGCAGTACTAGCTCTTATTATAAATATGCTATATAGGGATATGCTTTTGCTTAGAACGATTTGGCAAACAGTAATAGTTTCTTTTTTGCTAATAAAAATATAAAATTGTACTTAGGTCCTAGGAAACGATCTTTTAAGTATACGATATAGGCCGCGCCAGGGTCACTTTCTGCAATAGATGCCGTTGAGAAGACTGGTCGAACGTTTGGTGCCGATGATAAGTTTTATTTACATACAGAAGCTGCTAAATTTATGTATGATCAAAGTGCCGGATAGCTTGAATTTACAAGTACTGATAGAAAATACATACCGTACATTTATTCTAACCTAAATTATTAGTCAGGTGTAAATGCTGCGCTAACGAACGGTTCTATTAAATCCATAAATATTAATACAAATGGAACCAAGGAAGACGAGTTTATAGTAGGTAATCAGACAATACAAAAATCATCTTTGAAAGATAGTACTTTTGCAGAAAATAATCAAGCATTATCCTATTACTGTATTACAGCAACAGACTTTACTGTTAAATTGCCTTTACCAGAAAGTCCTTCTAACACATACGTGATAAAAATTAATGCTTTTTATGTAAAAACTGATTCTGCTGGAAATAATCAAATTGGTGTTCCAAAATACAAAATTAAAAACGGTGTAACATTGTGTAATGGGATGTGTTTAGTATATACTACTGATCGTACTCTGAAATTAACGTTTTCTGATACAGATAGCGTTACTAAAACAAGATACATTGAGTCTATATGCGCCTTCGCACTACATGAAAACTGGTGGTCGTCTGCTGGAAATGAATGGCCTTTAGAAAAAACAGATACAGTCTATACTGGTGATGAAGCAGAGCTAACGAAAGTAGTAATGCCTTTTATGTTCTGTGCTGCCGAAAATGTCCACATTTGTACTCTTAGTAATCGTAAAAAATTTGTAACTGGTGTTCACATCCCAAGTGATAAACATTGTTATATAATTGCTGGGTTTTATCAACTAGCATTGACAAACACTGTTCAAGATGTTATTTGGGCGACTAATGTAACTAACGGTCGGGAATCCTTAAGAAATTATATTAATGATAAAATTATAAGAAGTATACCTACAAAACTAACAGAGCCTACAGATGATTATATAAAAGAACCAAAAGTCGTAACTAAATTTAATACAGTTCCTGACTTTTTGAAAGATTTTAATTTAAAACTGGCTAAGGAGCAAACAGAGGTTTCTGGTGTATCCGCTACAGGAAATTTTACGGAGCTATAATTTAATAAAACTATTAAGGATGGATTCATATAAATTACAGAAAAGTTTTATATATACGGGAGAACTAAATCAAGATGGCTAGTTATGTAACTACTACGCTCCTTTACATAATTTCGTGTCTTAGAAAACTAAGTTGTTATCTGATTTTACTACACGGTTATTAGACTTTGATTTAGAACATCCAGTAGATATTTAGATTTAGCCTGCTTATGATGGGGCTGTTAATTTGGTTTTAAATGATGGTAAAAATATACCAAGGTTAATAAATAGTAGATTTTCTGTATTAGGGGAAAACTAGTTCCGTATTACAGACCATACTGGGTTTAAAGATACGAATATTTATGACGAGACGACGTTTGATGTAGACACTGCTATTAAGCCTATTTCTATAAACATTCCGTTAGTTAACTATCTTGGGTTATTAGATAATGCTGGATCTGTAAAGTGTGGGGCTTACACGTTTTACTTCAAATTAGCCGATGCAGATTATAATGAGACTGAGGTGCTTGCAGAATCAGGTATTATTTAGTGCCATGTAGGTAAAGTAAATGATCCTAGTTCTATCCGTATGGGGATGGAAGATGAATTGACTGATAAAGCTATTAAATTACAAATTACTGATATTGATTTAGGGTTTGATTATGTTTTTGTATATTTTTCTAGAAATTCCAGTGGGAATAGTAATGCGTTAAGCACGTCATTTTACAAAGTAGCTAAACCTTATCCTGTTTCTTATAATAGAACTTGTAATATTGTATTTAACGGTCTCGAAGACATTTTACAAATTTCTGCAGACGTCATAGATACCAATTATGCTGATATTGCATCAGTAAATGCAGTTGCGATGAGTAAAAACGTACTGTTGTTTGGAAATGTAAACAGTTCTTATCACGACTGGAGTGCGTTACAGCAAATTAGCTGGAAAATACACACAGAAGTAGTTGCTAGTGATGATTTATCTGTCGGTTCCTTAAATTATGCATTTAAAGATTTATTAAGACACGATGATCGTTAGTGCGGTTATTATAACACATTAAACACATATTATCGTCTCGGTTATTGGCCAGATGAAACTTACAGGATTGGTATTGTATATATTTTTAATGATAACAGTTTAAGTCCTGTATTTAATTTGCAAGGTAGAGATTTAAATTGCGCATAGGAAACTTCAAGGAATGCCTATGTATATTTGTTTAAAAATACAAAGGGCACAGCGTATCAGGAACATTTATATGAGCCAGAAGATTACTATTTTGATAAAACAACATACTTAAACTCGAAAGGGGTTTTTCATCTACCTTAGACTAAAAATTATACTATGACTAAAGGTAGTTTAATACCCAAACCTCTATATTTTAAATTTTCATTGCGAGATATAGGACTTAAGGAGTTTGACATATACGAGTAGGATTTTCAGAGACCGTCGTGGAAAGAGGAATTATAGAAACATAATATAAAGGGATTCTTTTTTGTAAGATAGACACGGTTGCCTAATATTATGTGTTAGGGAGTAATGATAGGAAAAACTGCTAAAGATTTTGGAAATGTTCCTGTCTTATTTAACAGTTCGTAGTCTTAGTATTACTTTTAGTCGTTTTTACAAAGTAAAGACGGCAATGCGTTTAGGTATTTAGTACCAAAATCTAACACATAGTCTGGTAATATAGGTGCTAATGCTGACGAAAATTAGTGTACATGTAATGCACTATTAGTTCCAGACGCAGAGTTGCAGACAACGCTGTTTAACACTCTGTTTTGTTCTTCTGAATATACGCTATCCTTATTTAATCGGCTAACTTTTGACGGGGAGACTAGAATACGTGATGATAATTTTGATCCAGCTATGAATGATAGAAATGTAGATTAGAGTATATCTAAGACTGCATTACTAACTAATATTACTGAAAAAATTAAATTACAGACAGACGGCACCTCTTATTTTTCTTCGATGGTAGGAGATGCATCCAATGTTACAGATGTAGTCGATATTATAAATAACTGGAATAAAACGTCCCCAATTAATTTAACAGCATCGAGGTCATTAATTAGAGGGTTATGGGGCTCATATGTTGGTGTGAGTGAAAAGAAAAGTAAAGATACAAATGATAGTTCCTTTACTTACGGTAGTGTATATAACGTAAAGAAAACGTCTTCTATAGACACTGTGTTTTATAATTATTTTAAAAACGATGCACTATATTATACCATATCCGATCGTATTGGAATTAACAAATGCAATATAGAAGATTCCTTTAATTGTTACCGTGGAGACTGTTTTATTACTATGTTTGCTCATCGTTTGTTTAGGAATTTTATAGATCCTGAATTACCAACAAATACAAAAATAGTAGATCCTACATGTTGGCTAAAAAATTTCAAAGTTCGTAATACATGTAAGACTGATCAACAAAGTAGCTAGGTAAATTTAGCTTCCTCAGATGAAGGGTTCTGGGATACAACAGGCCCCACTTTTGTGAACCAAGTTGTACCAATTTGGGAACGTTGTATGTACTACAGTGTGTCAACAGGAATGTCAGGACCTTCTCTATCGATATTAGGAAATATAGACGCTTCGAAATCAGCTTCTTCTGACGGAACCAAGTCTCCAACTCCAACAACAACAGATGCTGACTTTCATAGTTGTGGCACGACTAAAGATAGGATAGCCAGAACAGACTCTTAGGAAGTGTCTCCAGCAGGTGCTGTCATAAAGACACTTTTTTCTCCTGTTTCTAAAGAATGGGAATTACGAGGAACTAACCAGATAAATAGAGCTGATGTAAATGCTGTTGGTTTAGGATAGTGGGTCATTTTTCCGATTTGTTCCGCTCTTAATTTAGCTATGCGTGATGTTGATTTTAGTAACGCTACAGAAGAGGCTTAGTTTAATAGAAAACGCAGTTTCTACCCATTATCTCCTATGGATTAGCAGAACCCGTTATAGGATTCTAATGTTATTAATACTGCAGCGAAAGTTTCTACTTCAAAAAAAGGGTATTACGGTTACTAGAATACCCCATTTAATAAACAGGAATACCATACAAGAATTAATTACTCTCAGTTGGATAACGCATAGTCATTTACTAACGGATTTAAACAGCTGCTCGAAAATGCTTATGTAGATTATCCTAAAACGTTAGGAGAAATTGTTAAGTTAGTTGCTTTCGAGGATTATGTATATGTTATATGTAAACACGGTATTGGAGTTATTGAAGTACGCTTAGATGCAAAAGAAGATGAGCAACGATTAAGTAATATGTAGGTATTGAGCGACATGTATGGAACAATGTGGAAAGACTCTGTTGTTACTACCCCTCATTTTATTTATGGTATTGATACTGTTGCTAAAAAAATTTGGTAGATAGCTGGAAATAAAGTAAATATTATTTCGGATTAGAAAGTAGAGAAATTTTTAATTGACAATATTGATCTTTCTGAGTTTAATATGCGCCCTTTTATGGGTCATATTAATGTCAAAAGTCATTATAATGCGTTTAAATAGGATGTAATTTTTACATATTATCGGGATATCCCTATTGATGAAAACGGCGATGATCTAGCTAATAAATATAATATAGAAACAAATAATTGGGATAATATATATCCTAATATAAAAGAGTGGAAATTAGGTAAAACCTGGTCGTTGTGTTGGAATGAGAGATTATAGAGTTTTTAGAGCTTTTATGATTGGATTCCTATAGAATCTACTAATATTGATAATATCTATTTTAGTTTTGATAAAGAAAAAGCAGTAGATATTATGAAAGGAATAACGCAGAGCACTACGCCTATTACTAAAGTTATAGACAAGGATAATTTATCTTACTTAGAAGCGCGGATTAACAAACATGAGATTGATCCCATTTTTAATACAGAAACAAGTATACAGTATTATACATTGTTTGGTACAGTAACAGATTTAAATATTCTTACAGAAAGCATTTTGTGCTGCTCAAAACATGTATTTTTTACATATATTTATAATCCTAAAGGCTGCTCAATGAAAGTTTCTTGTAACACTAATAGTATAGACATTAAGGAAGATAGTTGGTATTTGCTTTATTTTTATAACGCATCGTCTTCGGATGAAACATGTACATTACGTATACAAATAAATACGAATGATGCTTTTATTAATGCCAAGTCAACTTCGTATATTAAAATATATCCTTATATTACTAGTGTTAACTACGAGATGGTAACAGAGACAAATTCTGTTTTAAAATGTGATAAATACCCTTACACTAGCGATACTGTATCGTTCCGCACTCCAGCCAATTCATTACTACTCTGGAAGCACGGTTAGGCTGGTATTTATGACTGTTAGGGTGATATATTACCGACTAACTGGTATGGAAAATAGCATGAATTTAATTTCGAGTTTGTCGTGAAGGATAATCAACCATTACAGAAAATCTATAATAATCTAAAGATTATTTCTAATAAATCTCAGCCTAATAAGTTTGAGTATGAAATAGTTGGTGAAGGATATGATTGGTGGCCTTATAAACCTATTATACAGTGGATTAACGAAAGAACTGAAATTAGTCCTAATGCTAATGACTCTGATTACTGGTGGAGAGAAGTCTTATCTAAAACGCTTACTCAATTAAAAACTGACTATGATGATTTCCCAGATTTTAGATATGGTAATGTACAACAACTAAAGAAATTACCTTATTTAAATATCGAACTAACTGATCGACAAGGTCGAAAAGACCGGTCTTATAATCGAGATAGTGATGCTTGGAGTGGGTTAGGCAATCGTGCTGTAATTACTAAAAAAGACGACTATGCTTTTAATTGTAACGAAACAGTAATTAAATACGACGAATAGCTTAATGAGTATCGTATCCACGATGAATAGCTAGGAAATGATGTGAGTAAGTATGGTCGTATTAGAGGTAATATGTAGTACTTAGAAGATTTCTGGAACGTGGAAATTAGACCTATTTAGTTTAGGTGGTGTTATTTAGATCCGACTGATCCGGATGAAAGTGTTGATTTTTATATTACAGAACATTGTGCATTTCAATCTTCGACATTTCCTACAGGACATTTGATTAAATCATCTGCTCCTGCTGGAAGTTATACAATCAAAGGTAAGTTTACCACAACCGGAGATTTTAGCGGATTACGTGAACCATTAATGGAGGGATGCTTAGTAATATGCAAAAGTGGAACATTTTCAAATATGAGTCCCGATCTGCAGGACGTGCTGAGAATGGTTTATAACGACGGAAAAATACTAAACATTGTAGCGTTAAATGACTAGGAGTATACTCTAAGTTTTTCAGAGAGTATAGATGTTGTATTCCTTAATATAGATGCTAATTATCTGGATGATTGGTTGAAATATTATACAGACTCCACGCCACCCTATGAGTATGCGGAATATACTGATAATGGAACATTTACATTTTCGGTTCAGTTAAACTGTAAAATTCCTCCTAAATTGCATTTCAAAAAAGTCGAAACCAGACACCGAGATAAATATTTGAAAGTAAAGATTCGTTACTCTGGTGAAGACCTGACTGTTATTTAGGCTATCCAATCGATGTTTGATTACAGTTATGCTTAATCTTTAACCTTTTTTAGGAAATATTAACTTGAAGAAGAGGTTAAAAAATACAACTTATTTTTAATAAAAATTCTGTTTCTTTTAATGGTAAATTATTAAATTTGCACGTTTTTAGAAACAGGATTTTTATAACGTTATAAATTTTGTAATAATAATGAAAGTAAAGTATTTACAAGAAGGGGGTCAAATGGATCCCGCACAGGAGGCTCCTGCACAGGCAGCTCCTGAACAAGGTGGTGCTCCCGCTCAGGGAGGTAGTCCTGAGGAGGCAATTATGCAAATTGCAGCTCAGCTCGTAGAGGGGCTGATGCAACAAGTTCAAGATCCAGCTGTTGTAGCTCAAATTCTGCAAGCAGCACAAGATCTGTTGGCACAAGCTGCAGCACCACAACAACCGACTTTCCAACGTCGTGGTGGTAAGTTGTTTATTAAGAAGTGATAAGGCGCAGAGCCTTTTTAGGAGAGAGCGCAAAACTCTCTCCTTTTTTGTTTTATATACTTTAAAAATAAATATATGGGAGTACGAATAAAAAAATATGGCTAGGAAGTTACTCAAAATGGGAATACTACTAAAATAAAAGGAAATCGGGCTACTCGGACTTAGACATTGTCTGATTTAACTAAAACTGCTACACCAGACTAGAGAGCAATGATTGAAGAATTACGCAATTAGTATTCTAAATATAAAACTGATTTACGCTACGGTATGAGTCCTGTATCAGCAGCACGATACTAGGATGATTTTAATTAGAAGGTAGTTGACATTTTAAATGGTAAAATAACAGATCCATCTCAATTATACAGTTCTACAAATTTAGATACCGTTTAGGAAAATCGCCATGGACGTTACTCTAGTGCTAATATAGATGCAATGGGGGATGCCGCTTCAAAACGATACGGTAAGGAGAATGGGCCTGCCACAACAACCACAGAAACTGGAGCTACAACAGGTGCACCAGCTGCTACAGACGCTACACCAGTAGGAACTACTGCTCAGCCTAACATGACTACTGGAAAGGCAAATTATAATTTTAATGCTTTAGAAGGATTAAGTTCGTTTAGCAAAGATCTATACAGTGATGATGACTGGCGGAGTAAATTGTTAGAAACGATTTCTGGTAATCTAACTAAAGCTAGTCAAGCATTAGACAGGGGTGATAACGTTTGGTGGGGGACTGGATCAAATCTTTCAAAAGAAGATGTTGCATTAATGCAAGGAGTATTAGGTAAGCAGACTGTATGGTCTGATTTATCTGCAGCAAGAGAATAGGCGAAAGCTTTAGATAGCGTGTTTTCAAAATTAGGGATTAATTCCCCAGAATTACTCAGTTACTTTCGCTTTGGTGAAACAGATGAAGAAAAGCGACTTAGAACAATGGCAGATAAAGGCTACACGCCGAGTAATATGACCTTTGACACGCCTGCTGCTGATTATCTGTCTCAATAGGGATGGACACCATGGAAATACGGTAATAAAACAGTATTGTTAGATAAGGACGATAACCCGATTACGACCAGCAGTATAAAATTTTGGCAAGATCCTACTAAGGCTGGGTATGGTAATGTGTTTGCAGTTGGTCCAGACGGGTCATTTTATTACGGAACAACTAATGTTGCAGATGGCAGTCCTTTTCGTGATCAGATTGTATTAGGGTTATAGAAGCAACAAGAACAAAATAAATAGACGTTCAGTCGATATAACTATGGTGGTGATTATTAGTATCCTGAATTAATCTAGCAGGTTGGTAAAATAGAAGGCATGAATCCAACTATGTCATATGTAGACGTGTCTAACCGATTCTCTGGAACTAATCCAGTAATCGCAGTATCAGGAAATGGTTCTTCGGATGTTCCAGTAGACTAGTTTGGTAATCCTAATTTGAGTGATCCTAATGTTCGATTATTTACAATGGGACAAGACGGTAAATATATAGAACGCCCTTATGATGAAATGATAGCAGGTGGATATCGAGTTGGTGGTTATCCTGAAGAGGTTTCCGAGCAGCTTATACCTACAGACCCTTATCTCTATATTAAAAATATACAAATTCCTGCAGAGGATTTAATTAGTGGTGATAGAAATATGTATTCCTTAGGAATACTAGAGCGGCCATGGACAAGTGGGTGGAATAGAGATATTAAAGAAGATCCTGTTGGCTTTGTAAATATGATGATTTCGGCCTTAGCTAATTCAAATTAGAGTTTTCCAGTAGGATAGAACGATAGTATATCTGCTGCAAATTTATTACAAAATTACAAAGCTAATACACCGGAAGGGCGTGCTAAGTTAATTGCAAATTTATATAAATTTATTCAAACAAACAAAATACAGCTTAGTCCAGAAATGAAGCAGCTTTTTAGTAATGTAGTAAGAGACTATAATAAATAGGTTAATACAGGAAATTAGAAGAGTGAAAGTGTTGAGTCTGCTAAATAGGGCACTATTTTAGGCGCTGATGGTAAATATTATACACCTGATCAGTTAACTGTGCCAAAAACTGAAGTTAAGCCTTCTAAACACGCTACTGGTAAACAGCAAGCGGAAGCCGACAGGTTACCTTCCGAAGACTTTAAAGGTGTGGATGTTCTTAGATTTGCCGGTTTGGCTGCAGATGCTGTTTCTTTAATATCTAGTTTTATTCCAGGTGTTGGAACAGCAATTTCTGCAGTAACTGGTATTGGCTCGTCTTTAACTAGTTTTGCAGCAGATATGCAAGACGGGTTTTAGTGGAAAGATTTACGTGATTTAGGTATTAATATAGGATTGGACGTTGCTGGTTTGTTCGGTGGTGCTGGTAAAATGGTTAAATTAACCAAAAAGTTAAAACGGTTCATGCCTTATATAGAAGGGTTATTTGTAGCAGGAGGAGCTTTAAATGCTGTAGCAAATGCAGATGCTTATGCTCAAGTATTTAAAAAATTAGATGTTGGTCAGTCTCTTACGATTGATGATTGGCGAACTATTGCTGATGGACTAACTTTAGCAGCAGGAGCCACACGTATGGGATCAAGTGTATTTAAACAAAAACGTATCAAGAATTTATAGGGTAAAACACAAACGAGTGAGGCATCCTGGAATGTGCCTACTAATAAAAAGGATGTAAAACTAACGAAAGCTCAAATTGATGAGATTAACGCTGTTAAACCGGTAGAAGGTCAAACATCCATTGAAGCTAAAAATAAAAAATTGCAAGAAATTACTGGATAGTCTGATATTGAATTTATAGCTGACAAAGGACCTTGGTCCATTAAACACCCATTTAGCAGGGGAACTACTGACGATATTAATTTAAAAGACATTGATTTTACCCGTCCTGACCATGCAGGTGTCTCGGGTTCAGAAGCTGAAGAAGCTATGTAGACATTAAAAAAATATCAAAGAAGAGCTTTTGGTATGAGTGATTATGATATTTACACTCGTCGGAATGGTAATCCATTAACACCCACCGCACCGACAAGACCTGCAACACCATCTCCAAGGACTACTGCCGCTGCTCCTGCAGCACCAGTATCTACAGCAGCCCCAGCGCGCCCTGCAGCACCAGTGAGCACACCTCCTTATACAGAACAGTATTATAAACGTGGCGGTAAGTTAGAACGTTTACAAGCTTATATAAATAGTAAGTAATATGTATTTGAATATATAGAAATTTCAAACACCTGCTGGCACATTAGGTGACGATTCTTGGAGAAAATATTTAAATCCAAACCGTTCAGCTAACTGGGCACGAACTCCGTCTGAGTGGGATCAGTCGTGGTTGGGCGAAGATAAGATAGCACAAGGTTCTGAATATAAAGACTGGACAGTAGATTTGTTAAACGGTGTCGAATCTGCTAAAGGAACACTGACTTTTACGCCTACACATAATCCTATTAATCCAGGAGAGTATGATACTGGATACCAAGGTTGGAATGAGGCTTTCGCAAAGTTAAATCTTAATGCTAATTATTTCGGAGATGAACGATCAAAATTTGATTAGCTAGGTCCTACTACATATACTCGCTACAGGTATTATACTAATTTAAAATCCCGTCACGGCAATGCTCAAAATGCTATTAAAACCAACAATGGTTCTATTTACTGGGATGGTAACTAGTGGGTTAATGTGCCTAACCCAACAGTAACTACTGGACAGTCTTCAGGCCAAACAGGAAATACTACTGGTGGGCAATCTGCTCAATAGACAGTAACTACTGGCCAAACAGGCGCTACTGAAGATCCTGCTCCATAGCAACCAGGGTAGCCAGGAAATACTGATGAAGATCCAACAGAAAAACCATTATGGACCGATTGGATCCCCCATACTTCGCAACTAGCTACAGATTTAGTTGCATCTGCTAATAAGTTCAAACTGGCTACTTAGCGAGACGTTCCGCTACAATCTGGTTATTATGAGTAGTATAGAACTGGTGAAAATTATTTTCAACAATAGGCGTTAAAATAGCAAGCAGCTGAAATGCGTGCTAGAGGTAATCAGAATCTTACCTCCGATATGAACTATAATATGCGCTAGCGTTAGGCTTATGAAGATAAGGCATAGTAGTTAGAATTATAGGCTTAGGAAATAAAATCTAAGGCTTATAATCAAAGTATGCAAGAAGCATAGGTAGTTGCTAATCGAAATATACAAAGAGACGTTATGACAGCAAACACAAATCGTGAAAAACTAGCTGCTTATCGTAATTATATTAATGATGCAAAACAAGCTTTAAATGCAGAAAAAGCAGCAGCTTGGAAAAGCTATGTTGGCAATATGTATACTGACGCAACGTAGTGGAACTCAACAGAACAAATAAATAATGCTTATAAACGAGAAAAGCAAAACGCCTTAAATTACGCTACTCAAATATAGGATAAATATACTGATCTTCAAACAGCATGGTCTGATCCAGAAAAGTCAGATATTTATAAAGAGTTTGCTGCTTATGTTGCTGATCCAAGTACAGGTTAGGCTTTTGGTAATCAGCGTCCATTAAACTCAAAAAGTCCTGAATATAAAACGTGGTTAAGGCAATAGTGGGACTCTGATTTAGGTAAGACGTGGCGAGAACGTTATGAAAAAGCAAAAGAGGACGCGTATATGTCAGCGGGTCAATGGGTTAAGGCATTGTAGTTAAAAATGCAAGCTGGAGATGTTGACACACTCTATTATTATCCTGGTTCAACTACGTGGGTTTCTGCAAATACTAAACCTAAAGAAAAACCTAGAATTATTACTAACGCTAAAGGTGGTAGGGTAACTCGTCTAATTGATTACGCTAATGCTGCTCAAAAGCAAATGTAGTTCTCTTAGAAATAGTAGATGGAAGCTAATAAGCAAAACGTCAACCATTTAAATAAAGAATTAGATCGCTTAAATAGAGAGTAGATAGCACTTTTAAGAGCAATGTTCAAATGAAATTAAACGTATAGAAATTATAGATAGGAGGTCGTCCGTTTTTCTCAGCAGTAGTAAATCCTTTTGCTACTGCTGCGAAGGCGGATAGAGCTTCTCAAGCAACTTCCTCTGGATCGTCTTCGTCTGGTAGTGGTATTATCTCAGATAAGGTAATGGATGAGTTGATAAAGAACGGAATACCGAATGATGTGCAGTAGTTTCAAAATATGCTCGCTAAGTTTGAGTAGCAAGCTGATTTTGGACTAGGTGTTGATCGTCGTTAGTTATACTCATTACGTTCTTATGCTAACTAGGTTATATAGCAATCTAAATACTTAAACAAAGCAGAAGAGGAAGCTAATAAAAACGGTGCATGGGACGAAATTGCTATATCTCCTAGAGGCGAGTTGTTTGTTTTAGATAAAAATGGTAAATTAGGTAAGACAACTCTTAACCATTATGATGCTGATAAACAAGAAGCTTTAACTGTAGGTTAGTTACTTGAATATCGAAAATACTCTCCAGATTTGGTTAACAATACTGAAGTTGCAACGGTTGTTGGTAACAGTGTAGGAATGGAGAAAATTAGTTCTTATATCTAGGATATTATTAAGACCGTAGGAACTAGTGAGGACTCATCTGAAGCTTATGTAGATGTAGCAACAATCGTTGGTAGAAATAATGCTAAACGTCCAACTTCAACTCAATTTCGTGCATTACAAGGCATAGCTAAAGAGTGGGATACTCTAGGAATGGACGCGATTTTTAAGCTGAAAGAAAGTTCTAAAGATAGTAATGTAAAAGAAGGACTTAATTATATATTAAGTGTTTTGCCGCGCAATATGCAGTTACAGTTGAGAGCTAACTGGGTAGCTAGTGGTGAGGATGTAAAAACTTCTGGTGATTATATTACCAGTGTGGTTCTCAAAGCTCTGATGTCTTCTAGAGATTAGAAATACCAGTATGGGTTTGATTATGCTGCAGATATAAATAAAGCGGCTAAAACTAAAGCAGGTTTAGCTGGAGCTATTACTGAAAAAACACGCCCGTAGGGAGTTTTAGAAATGTTTTTTAATTAGAATCTTAATCGTACTAATGTAACTATTTCTGACCCTTAGTATAAAAATCAGTACGCGATAGAGGCAAAAGGAACGGTTATTCCTAGCTTAGCTACTGATAGTGATTCTGGTGTCGGTTAGGGGCCTTTAGATATGGCTTTAGATGCTAATGGTAATGGAGCTGGTAAATACTTAGACTATAATAAAATATGGTTTGGAACTGATAAAGCAAGTAGGGAGTAGCTTAGTAAAGTGTATTATTAGGGGGATTAGGTGGCTAACGTATGGTTACCTGTAGATACTGACGGTAATATTGACTGGGACTCTATTCACAATTTTGCTGAAGCCGAAGAGGAAATCAAAGCTAGAAATATAACAGATGTTGCTACTAAAAATAAAATTCACGCTTCTCACAATTCAGGAGTATATTATGATAAGGAAGGGAAACTGCAAGATAATAGAAATACAGCACAATTTGCTATGATCCACGGTTTTACGTCAGACGATGAGATTACTTCTAATAATCTGATGTATAAAGAAATAGGTAGAGACCGCGAGAAACTATATAATGATAAAGCAGCAGCTTTAAATAAAAAATATAAAAGTGATGTAGATAAAGGTGGGTTATTTACAGATATTATCGAGTTGCCTATTTTTATTAAAGTGCAGTAGAATGCAGGCATGAATGCCTCTTATTATGCCCATCAAGGTAGTCAAGTTCCAAAAACAACGTTAGAAGAAGATATGGTGTCATAGATGGTATAGTAGCCACCGACTACGCAAGTGGTAGGTAACTCTGCCTTATTATATTAGGAATAATGAAAGAAGTTCAAAAACCAAACGATATATTTATTGCTACACTAAGTGCTCCAGAAGCAAGTGTATTGGATTTACTGCAGAATAATATAAATGCTGAAAATACCAGTTTTTTAACACCAGATGAGTATAAAGAAACGCCTTTTGTTAAAAAACGTTATACTCAAGATGGTGTTTTTAATGAATAGGCGTTTAATCAAGATTATTTAAGAGCATATGAAAAGTTTTCAGATTTAGCTGACGATGAGGCTGCTGAAAACTTAACTTAGTTTTTAGAGTATAGTTCGTCTGATAGATTTAAGCCTATTAACGGTAAAGACTGGAACACAGCAGTTTCTTATAAAGCGTTAAGAAACCCATTAGGGAAATAGTATAGCGTTACGGGAGTTAATGCAGTGGGAGATCCAGTTTATACTCCTGAAGAAGCTGCTCAAAGTAACCTTATTTATGACCCAGAAAAAGGAGCTTTCACTAATAAAACCCCGGAATCTCTTAGTCTGTGGGATAAATTTATGGGCGATACCTTAGTTTACGCTAAATGGGAAAATAATGGTACACATATCGATCCTGAAACAGGTCAAGAGGTTGCACATAGCAAGGGGTAGTGGAAGACAGATAAAAATGGTAACTATTATACTGAGTATTTAGGTAATCGGGAACTGCTCGATAAGCAAGTAGTAGCATTAGGTGACATTTTAACAGACGAAGGTTCTTTTGCTAATAAACTAGACTTTTTTGACTCGGACGGTTATGATAAGTCTATTGTTGGGACTGCTGCTAAGATGATAGCTCCGATGATCCCATATTTAATACCTGGTGTTCGTGCTTATTATGCCGCTTTTACAACAGCTGCAGGATTAGCTTCTGTCTTACCTACTTTTTATAAATCTATAGAAAGTGTGTTTACAGGCAAAGATAAAACCGTTGCTACAGACACGTTTACTAGAATGGAAAACTGGTTTCGTAAATATAAGCCAAGCAAGTCTTATAAAGGTCGGGAAGGTTTTTGGAACTGGGAGAGTATAGGCGAGTTAGTTTCTGATACATTTGGTCAACTATATCAACAGAGAGCCGCAGCACGTGCAGCGCAATGGTTTTTAAATGCACCTAAAAAAGTATCCTTAGACGCTTCTTTTGAAGATGTTTTAAAGTATCAAGCAGATTTGGTAAAGTACTGGAAAAGTTCTAATAACTTAGGAGGTAAAGCAAGTTTAGCTTATATGGGTTTAATATCTGCAGCAGATACCTATAACGATGCCTTAAATGCTGGTTACGATAAACGTGTGGCTGGTATTACGTCCCTCGCTACAGCTAGTGCTCTTTACGGTATTATGAACTTTAATGAAACTACTCGTGGTATTGGTAACTGGATGTTGGATAAAACTACTGGTTACAATCCCGAAGTAGAAAAAGGAGTTATAAGAAAGCTGACTAAAAAGCTAATGCGCGATGTTGAAAAGGATGTCGCAACAATGGATAAATCTGCTGTTAAAAATCTCGGATAGACTTTAAGTAAGTTTAAGCGAGATGTCTTTAGCACCATGGAAGATATATTTGTTATAGGTGGTGAAGATGTCTGGAAACGTTTTATAGTAGAGAGTGTTGAAGAGACTTCTGAGGAAATTATTCAAGATATGATTAAGGGTGTAGTAGACCTATGCTCTTATTATGGATTTACACCTACTCAAGGTTCTTTCGGTGGTTGGTCTAATGTGTTCAGTAAGGAAGGTTTGGAAAGATATATATCTACTTTTATCGGCGGTGGTATTGGAGGTGCTTTATTTGCAGTTTAGAACAAATTTGAAAATAAATTTTTCAGTCAAACACCACAAGGTAAAGCTTCAGACTACACGTTAGATGATGCAATTATTCAAGGCAGATGGAATGAAGTTGTTGAGAGTTTACAACACGCTAAAAAGTTCTTTAATCAACGTTAGACTGCTTCTTTAGGAGAAGTAGATGGTAAATAGATTTACATGTCTGCTAATTCACAAGATTTGTCTTAGGCAGAAGTTATTTATCAGCAAGCTTTAAATAGAGCGACAACTAGGATGCTATAGATTACTTAGCTGAAGGAAGGAGCACAGTATGACCCTAAAATGGCTGGAGTTTATCAGTAGCTAGCAAAAGCTTATAATGAAAGCGGATTTGATAATGTTTATGTGTAGAAAAAGTGGGAAAACCTAATGCACTAGATTATAGATACTTAGGATAAAATTGCCGCTTTATAGGAGTAGAAGAATTCTAATGAGAAGGATAACAAACCAACAAAAGATATAGATGCTCAGATAAAAGATGCAGAGACAAATCTTACTTCTTTACAAGAACAACTCCATAATTGGTAGAATGGTGTTAACCTTACACAAAATACTTTAGCTGCTTTAGTTTATTTAAATCCTGAGTTATCTAAAAGATTTCTAATGTTAGATGTTAAATCTTATGCTTAGGATGTCTTAGGGGTTGATTATGACAAATTAGATGATTCAAAAGACGCTCCTTATACTAAAACTAAGGTAGGTAATTTATGGAAAGCATATAAAACGGAAATAACGCGAGATAATATTATTGACACTGTTGATAATGTTGTTGATGTCATTAAAAGAATAATGCCTACTATTGGAAAACCAATAGCTAATTTTGTTCAAAATGAGAATATTAGAAATTGGCTTTTATCAACACCATACTATGATAAGGATGGTAACTTTATTACTCCTGAATTAACACCTGAGACAGAGCGTCCTGAGTATACACCTATAATAGAATATTTAAATAATAATCCTGGATACTGGTCCTTATTTGAATCAACCAAATATGATTTAGCTACTGCCCTTATTAATGATGGTGCTATTAATCTCGATGAGAATTTTAGTAAAGATGAGTAGCCTATCATCATGGCTATGATTAATGACGCTGCTATCCATTCTGGCATTACTATATGGACATAGTAGAATTTAAGAACCTTACTAGATGGCATTAACTCTCGCTTAACACAAGGTGCTCCTGATGATATATTTGTAAAAAAGATTTAGGAATTAAGAGAGAAAGAAAACGAAGACGGAAAGTCGGCAGTAGATATTAATATCAAAGGTATTAATTTAGATAACCTTAGTAAAGTCAGTGTCCTTACTGAAAAGGCTCGCGTAAACGCTATTTTAGATGTTGTAAAAGATATGCCTTTTGTTGATCAAGAGGTGTTTAGAATGCTTAAACAAGCTTTTGGGGAAGAGTCAGTTGCTAATTTAACTAACAAGTTAGCTTATTTATTAGGTCATAACAGCCAATTGGCTACACAATGGTCCACGTATTTCTCACAAAACTTTTTCAAAAAAGGCAATGGTCATTATGTAGATATCACCGTCAACACTGAAACTGGTCCAGTTACTACGCATATTCCATTAGAAAGCAATGTAGATACTTCTGCATGGACAACACCTCAAGCAATAATAGCAGATAGTGAAAACTTCTTAAAGTTTTGTAAAGATTTACTGACTTTTAAGCAGGAAGACGGCATTGTAATTAACTTAATTGATGCTATAAATGCTCCATCTGTAGAAGCTATAGTAGATCCAGAGCTTAATACAATTGGTGATTTTTATAATAAGGAAGATCTTAATGCACTGCTGCTTGGGCTTAAGCAATTACAAGAAGCTTATACCGAAAACGCAATCTTACCAGAGGAAGTATAGCAAGCATGGACAGATGTGCAAAATAAAACGATTCGTCAAAACCCACTTTTACAAGTAGTAAAAGATGTTGTTCATAAGTTTGGAGTTAATAATGACTCCTTAATTGAGTGGCTATGGAATAAAGAATCACAAGTTTAGGCTTCTCAATACGACCATTAGTTATCTTCTGAAGACATTAAAGACCTTAACGATATTATGGGATCGTTAGCTTTCATTAAATCTATGATAGCCTGTATGGAAGAGTAGACTGGTGATAGAGCAATGGCTAGTTTTAATGGTGTTGTGCGTAATGCTATTTTAACAGGAAATGATTAGTAGAGTAAAATAGATGATTTTCCTATTTTTTCAAAATATGATTTACAAGCGGTTAATACTATAATTAATAATCTGGCAGACAAGGTTGCAACATTATACAATTTGAATGAAGAGGCTGTTAATTATCAAGGTAAGGATGATTTGAAAGTCAGAAGTAATTACGAAGTTAATTTAGGATTAAAATTAAGTTAGTTAAAATTAGAATTACCTGATGACTCTGTTATAGAATTAAGTGAAATAGAAGCAGATCCAGAAAATCAAGAAGCTATTAATTTATAGTTATTAACAGAGTTTAGAAATAAAGTATTAGAATGGGTTAATACATAGTCAGATAAAGAAGAGGCAATGAATGCAGTAATTGCTAAATTGACGGAAAAATTTCCAAAAGCGTTTTTATCTGGCTTATCTCTCCAAGATTAGGTTAGTGCACAAGAGGCATTTATCTCAGATGGATTAATGTTTCGCACATTGTTAAGGTCGCTCGCTATTTCGCCGAAGGAGTTAAATCAACTATATATTAAGGGTTTAACTGGTAAAGCATTATTACCGCGTTTTGATCAAGAGTTTGAAAGTAAAGACTTAATAGCCAGGATAACTTATCCTGAATTATATAGCTACGCTACTAAACTATTACATGCTTAGGCTGAAGAAGCAGGTTAGTAGGATCATAATTTACCGGCTGCGGATAGGGCTAATTTACGTCGTTATAGAATGCCTGCTTATAATCTGTTTAGGGTTTAGGGAAGTGGAGGTTCTGGAAAAACGACAACTATGCAAATTGCTATCGATGCTCTAAATCCCGCCTATTTAGTATTAGTTGGTCCTACTGAGGATAAGAAAAATGATTTAGATGCTGGGCTGACAACCTCTGGTCGTAAAGAGTCTTATTTATTTTCTGAGTTATTAGGTATCAATATTGCTGGTTCTGATCGCACGATAAGTGACGAAATCATGGAGGCTATTTAGAATGAACTTTCTAAAGAAGAAGTTAATAAATAGATTACTGACGGTGCAGAATCAAAAAAAGTAGTAAATCTTAAGATTACTCATCCTAAGATAAACGGCGGTAAAGAGGTTGGCGTAACGGTTTAGGTAGAATCAAAGGCGTTACTAGCAATTACTTTTGACGATGATTTTATGACAGCATTGGAAGATTTTATTACTGATGACTTAGTAGATAAGTTTGAGGGCGCTACTATTTTTGTAGATGAGGTAACTAATCTAAATCCAGTTGATGTTGTACTGTTAAATGCATTAGCCAAAAAGGGCGAAAGTAAAGGTATTACAGTCGCAACGTATGGAGATAAAGGTTAGATAGGCTCAACAGTAAGTATAAAAACGTTAGATACTCAATTGTCTCTAACTACAAATATTACGTCTTTCTTCACAGATCGGTCTCCTGCCCTTTCTGGTGTGTTCAGAATGAACAATTCTGGCCGAACTCGTAACATGCAAAACTTATATGCTCTTACTGATGAATACTCAGAAGATGATTTCGAAGTTATTTACGAGCTAGCTAAAGATACTACTAATATAGCAAATAAACTTAAGGCTTATCCGTTATTATATAACGGGTTAATGGGAGATTAGATTGTTAAAAATCATTCTGAGGCAGTCGAAAAGTTGAAGCAAATAGTGGCAGATGTTCAAACTAATAAAAAGACTTTTAAGGTTATATATGAAGAAGGTGCTGATATTAATCCTATAAAAACTGCCTTAAAAGAAGCTGGTTTTACTGATGCAATTGTTGAAGACACTAATACTTACAAAACAACTAAAACCGTTTAGGGAGCAGAAGCTGATTATGTATATGTTTATGGGTTAACCTCTGCCAAAACAGCAACGGAATATGCGGATGGAGATATTGATGTTAAAAAGATTTACACTGCCTTGTCTCGCAGTAAAGATTTTACTCTGATTGAGGATGATCCTAAAACCAACGGTTTGTTTAAAGTATGGGGTATGAAAAGTTTGGAAGATGCTTCTGTGAGTGCTTCCGTTCAAAATGCACAGACTTATGCTGAACGAGCCACTACTCGTGTTGAATAGATTGGTAAAATAATAGAGAGTTTACCAGATGATCCTACAGTAACTCCTAAAGCAGAGCCAACACCGATATTACCAACTGTAGATAATAGTGACTCTGAACCAGAACTGCCATCAAGTGATGACGAAGAAGAAGAAATACCGTCTACACCTACTGAAATTGAAGAGCGTGGTGGAGGCATAACAACTAGTAAACCAGTACCAGAAGGTCCTGTAAATGAAAGTAGTTCTGGAACGGAAAAGAAAAATATTTTTGATGACGCCGCTATTGTCTATGGTTATTATAATCGAGTAGGTATTACTAAAAATGAAGTCGAAACACTCATGGAATGTAATACTCCAACAGAGGTTAGTAACTTTTTTAATAACTTAGAATCAACATCTACAGAAAATTACAAAGATTTACGAGGCTATTGGAATACAATAGGTTAGTATGCTAATCACCAAAATGGACAGGCTGTATTAGATGCTTTTATCGCACTAAAAAATCAAATGCTGTATGCTGTTCAAAACTTACCTTACAGTACTGATAACGATCTGATACTAAATATGAAATAGAAGACTGATGCTGACTTTTCTTACTTAAAACCAAATGATTGGGAAAGCAAAGATAATACAGGTAAAGTCTTAACCACTATTTTGCGTCGAGTAACCACTCCGAATGGTGAGTTTTATATTACAATTTGTCGTGTAGGTGTCAATCGAAATGATAAAGAGACAAAAGCTTTTTCAGGGTCGTTATATGATCGTGCTAGTGCTTTTATTAGGAATAAGAAACAAGAAGTTAACTATTATCTGAAGTTTAAAGGTCCTGGTAGAAGTCGTAGTGAGTATAGACGATATAGAGGTTTTGGAAGTACGTCGACTGGGAATAAGGACACTGGGGTGCTTATTGATAGCTTAATCCCGATTACAAGCTTAAGGAACTTTAAGATTGATCCGACAAATGAATCTAACCAGTCAGTGGTTAGTGCTGATAATTTACAGCACAACCGTATGACTGTTGGAGATTTAAAAAGGTTTGGTTATCAGGTAACTTAGATACCTATACCAAGTGAAAATGCTAACGATTTCATGAACCTATATAACAGTTTCAGATTTGTAAATGTGAGTTAGAAAAAAAACAGTTCTGTAGTGGATCGCGCGCAAAATGTTTGGCTATTAGTAACACCAGTGGGATTACCTATTACAATATCTCCACAAAGTAGTTTAGTATTAGTTAATAAAGTGATAGACGGCACGATATACGATAATTTACGGATTCCAAAACAGGAGGGAGATAATTTACGTGCATTTAGAGCTAAATAGATTATTTCTTACTTATATTGGTTAACTGGCTATAACGGTAGTTTTGAAGGGATTAATAGTCATCTGTAGATTAATAATAAAAACAGCAAATCTCATACGTAGGACAAAGATAATTGTCAAAAATGGGATAATAATCTAAGTGAATTTATAAAGGCATTACAAACAAATAATACTAAGTTATTTGACGAAAAGAGATTTCAATCTTTTGTCAATCACTTTGGGTTAACAACTGATGATTTAACTAAATTAGCTAAATCTATAGAAGAGTCTTTATTATCTACTAGTTTATTTATAACAAGAGGAGGCTAGTTTGTTCTAAACAAAAGTATATCTGCTATTTAGGCCGAACCTATTTTAAGTACCTTATTAAAAGCTGAAGAATCAAAAGGATTTTTATACGACACTATCAACAATCTGGATGACGAGAAACAACTTGATAGCTTAGTAGTCTCTCGTGTATTTGAGGCTCCTTATGCGTTTTTAGATTTTAACGAGTTTGATATAAGTGAAGGTTTCCACGAGTTAGGTTTACGCTCGGCTAGTATAGAAGAAACTACTGCAGAGCCAACTGCAGAAGAAACTACAACATAGGTAGAATCCACTTCCATTATAGATGAGAGCGTCACGTTTGCTTAGTAGTTTGAGAAAGTTATTGCAGATTAGGGTATTACTAATTTCGGGGAGATGACTGAGGACCAGCAAGAAGCTTTATTACAAATTACTCGTAATTGGTGGAGTTATATGGTTGCTAATAAACGTTCTGATTTGCGTAATACTATTAAGCTAGTGGAAAGCAATGCTTTTGTTTAGTCAATGATGTCCTATTTAGCAGATGAGAGTTTCCGTCGGATACTTACTACACAGTCTAACAGTGTGTTTAAGAATGCCACAAAAGATATGTCGTTATTAAAAAACATGCTGAGTGAAATGATTAAAGGATGTAAATAATAATTTATATGAATAATTGTTCTATTAATTGGAAAGACGATGGTGCCAAGTATAATATATACGTCACCGAGTTCATTAATTACGGTAAAGAAGAAGATGGCTTAGAGAAGCTACTTTCTTCTATTGATAACTACACAAAACAGAATATCCTGGATGTAAAGAATATCCAGGATATTCTTACTAAAGCTATTGAGATAGCTAAAAAAGAAAATTTAACAGATGTAATTAGTAATTTAGAGTTTGCAGCTGGGCAAGTTGACTCATTTATTACTAATGAAAAGGCTTAGATTATCGATAACGAAAAAGCTCGATTAAATTTTGAATAGACTGATAGGTTTATCCCAGGATTAAATGCTGAGTTAAATAATTTTATTTTCTCGCGTGTGCAAAACGAGCTATTTTCTATCTGCTATTATAGTCCTGAAAATGGTATTACTTCACCTAGTTCGTTAAGTGACTCAATAATGGCATATAAAGAAGGATTATATAAAATACTGTGTGACTATACAGGATATCATTCGTATGATAACCTATTAGATGTTCTTGAAGGTAAGGCAGTAAACTATTCACTATACTCAACAGTAATGAACAGGGCTTGGTATAAACTTCAAAATGATATGATAGCCTTAAATAAATCAAATATAGCTGATCCTAAAACCTAGGAATTATTAAAAGTTATATCTGCTTTTTATTATTTAAATAATTTTGATGATTTTATTACTAAAGCGTCAAAAGGCTTAGTAACAATTAATCCTAACCTAAAAGGCACACTGGAAGTTACTAATAGCAAATATCAAATGATAGACCAGTAGAAAGTCAATGGTTCCTTTGAAGGTTCCCATGCTGATTCAGATGCTGTATTGCAAGAAAGTAAGATTTTTTATGCTTTTTGGGGTACCATTTCTGATGGTAACAATGGTTTTTTAACTAAAAGTGATTTCCGATCAATATGTACTTATATTAAATAGGTATTAAACGAAGGTAATGACTCTACTTTTGATTTCTTGGTTAATTCTACTCTTAATGAGCAATAGGTATTAGATGCACTTATTAATGTGTTCGAGAAAAACTAGGGTTTAAAACATTATATAGGTCCTAATGGAAACGCAATTACTAATAATATAGCGGAAGCTTTAAAAAATTTTTATAATGACAAAAACGACCATTATACTTATTTACAATCAGTAAAAGACGAAGCAGAGGCTCAACAGAAAATAGATTTCATTACCCAGTTTAGAAATGAAATTTTAGGCCATGATAATAAGGCTTATGTTGCTCGGGATGAAAAAGGTAATACGATAGTTAATTCTGCTTCTCGTATTTCAATGTCCAAAGAGTCCTTAATAAATAAAATTAAAAAAGCATTGACTGAAAACATGCATAATTGGAATTTTTATTTCTATTAGCAAGATTGGGATATAAATCCAACTGCAACTACTGCATACTCAGTTGAAGTTTTAAATTATATAAACAAGATTACAGGTATTAATCTAAGCTCAGAACAATTAAATAAAATATTTAGTAGCACTGAAAATATTACTACACTATTTAAATTTATAGAATCTTTTAAAACTAGTGTAATGGAAGATTTAATACCAAGAATTAGAGCTGCAAAAGGAGATTAGACGTTAGAAACTGAGTTAATAAGTGATTTTCTACAAAGGATGAAAATGTCCAGTCCGTCTTATTTGGAGTTTAGTGATTTATATATAAATCAAAATCTTAATAAGACTATTAAAATAATGGATCAAAATAGTAATCCGCAACCGATTCATGCAAACCCTAATACGATTTAGCAGTTTAAGAAAAACCTACTAGATTTTAGTAGTTAGATGAGAAATCTGACTCCTGTTAATAATGAAAACATTTTAGTAAAGTGGAAACAAGTTACCTCTCCAAACCGTTTTAATAATAAAAGTGCTTTACAAACAACAAAATATATTGAGCATATTGCCTATCGACAAGATGTAGCTTATGAAGCAAACGGCTAGAAACGAGTTTTAAAAGCTAATGAAATGAATCCTGATGAGATTTTAACAGTAGCTTTTAATAATGAGTTTATAGAGGCTATCCTTAATCAAAGTACTTTTTATAATCAAGTAGAGTGTTATTCTGACAAGGTAACTATTGCATTAGCGGCATATAATATGGACGCTGAAATACCAGGTCTAAATAAAACGTTTATGTAGTTGACTACTAAAGAATTACAAGATTAGTGGTATCAGCAACGTAAGTTTTATTATTAGGCAGTTTAGCAAAAGGTTACTACTGATTTGTAGAAAGTTCTTAATAAACCTGGAGCTGATTTGCTTTCACTAATTAAAGAACTGGAAGATCTTAAAGTAGTTGCGTTTGAACAAAAAGTTGCTGAATATAATCGAAATAATCCAAGTGATTAGGTTACTATTACAAAAGAAATCCATTACTCTGAATTAAAAGGATAGTGCGTATTTAATAACACACTATGGTTTAATTTCGTAACTACGAGTTCAAATAAATTTGACGATGCTTATCTTAAAGATTACTATCAAATTGGTTTAGAAGATGTTAGACACCATTTGAGTTTTATACAAATACCATCTAAATTTAAAAACAGGGATTTTATTGAACGAAATTTATATAAATTAGCAGCATTATTTGATATAACAGTTGACTCAAATAATGAATAGCAAGTTATTAACAACCTGAGTAAATTTTTCAACAAAGAAGGTGGAACGTGGTATAGTAAGACTAATGATGATACTATTAAAAAGCTGCAAGAAGCTATAACTGAAAAATATTTTATTTTGCAGTAGTTAAGCACTGAAGCCGAACTACAAATTACTAGTAAAGAAAATGTAATCCATAAAGGAAAAAAACAGTTAAGTATCTCAACGTACGAATCTGATCCAAAATCTTTTTATGAAAATGTTAAAAATGATGAAAGTCTACGTTTAATTGTAGGTAAAAAACGTAACAACTCTGAAGTTGCTTCACTAATCCCTATGGATACTACTACCAAGCATGGAGTAGCACCACACTCACGTATTGCTGTAGTAAAGTCGAAAAATCAATTTTTTATGAACTACAACATGTAGTCTGTTTCTCAGGATGTGATCGACGGTGGGCTATATACACTAGGTATTGCTGTTGTATGGGAAAATAAAAGTTATGGTAGTAAAAAGATAGAGGATGTCAAAAAAGTAATTGGTATTGTTCCTACTGATGTCGGTGTAGAATAGTTTAAATGTGCAGATTATCCATTGGATAATATATTTATAGCGGAGAGTTTTAGTGCTGATAATATTCATTTAAATGGACAACCTGTAAATTCGTAGGCGTTAGAAGATACACCCCCTACGTATATGTACACTCGTGCTAAAAAGATGATGCAGACAGGTATTATTACTGATAAATTTTGTCAAGCTTATACAAATCCAGACCGGCGTGATATTGGTGTAGAGATTAAGAAGTATTTTGGTAATGTTTTGGGACAATTAACTGAAGTTTAGTGTGTGGATCCAACTACAAAAACTTTCTAGTTTACGTGGGTAAATGCCAATACAAAAGAAGCGATACTGTCTGAGTCTCGTGTTATTAATAATGTGTATGACTTATGGGAAGCATTAGGCAGTTATAATACAGTAGAAGAGAGTGAAGGAGAGTATATCCCGTCTAATAGCTCTATGGAGTATATAGCCTATGCTATTTCGGAGTATGATCGTAGCATGAAAGAATCTATGACGAGTAAGATAATAGACGTTAGTACTAATAAATCGTCTATTGTAAATATTAACCAAATAGAAGATGTAGACGCTACTGATTTACCGTTAAATACTTCTCTTATTGATAATACTCGTTGGGGTATGCAGCAGGATTATTCACATGAATCTGATGAGAGTACTATTCCTAGTCTTACTCAAGTAATATCTGCTGTTGCTTTTAATGGTAAAAATATTAAGAAAGTTAAAGGAATGTACGATGCTTTAGCATAGTTAACTATGTTGAAAGCAAGAGAACTTGGTGTTAAAGCAGCCCCTACAGAAGAACAAGAGTTTGCTTTCCATCGCAAGTTAGTTAAAATGCTGATCAATAGCCTGCAAAATAATAATAGTCGTAGTAATGCGTTGGCTATAGCTAGGTAGGCTTACGATAAAATGAAAGAAATGGGGGATCTAAAAGATTTTAATCTATAGGATCCTAATAATAAGCAGGCTACCATACCTTATAGTGCACCGGATATATTTTATAAATTAGCCAGTGATTTAATATCTAACTTAAATTCAAAATCAATTAGATAGGTATTTAATGGTGTGGCTATTGTTCAAAATCCATCACATTCAGAAATTGCTATTTACGAAGACAATCGAGGCAGAACATATAAACGTTAGGACTTATTAAACTTAGGACGTAAGTTATTACCAGTAAGCAGTATTAATGCTACTGAAATTGATATTATTAATGCTGCTCTTACAGATAAACGATTTGAAAGATTACCTATATCAGATGCTACTCAACTAGAGCTAGAAGATACTTATAGTATTAATAAGGTAGAAAAACGGATTAAAACACCTAAAGATTTATATGATGCTAATATAGCTATTATTAATGCAAAAAAATTAGGACAGGAGTGTTATAAAGTATTTGGGCGTCAACGAGATTTAAAAGTTCCTAGTGTACATTTTTATGAAAACGGTGTATACCAAAATTTATGGTTAACTTAGGCTACACAAACTCGTTTTAATTTGGAAAGTGATTCTAATGCTGATTCTGTTGATCGTAAAGAAGCTCTGTTGTGGTATAAGGCAAATTTACAAGGTTTGGGTGAGAAAGTCCCGTATTATTATAAAGAAATAGGAGACTTTCAAAACGATAAAAAAACGTACGTAGAAAACGTAGTATTCGTTCCAGGTGAACAAATTATACCAAAAGTTAATAAAACTGCTCAAACATTAGGTAGCCAAACACTAGCTCAAATTACGGAACAAAATGAGGAGTATTTTAAAGCACAAACTGCTAATAAATACAAATCTGTTGCAGGATTATAGTTAGTAGAAGTAATAGACTCTCAAGGGACTATTTAGGCTATTTAGAGAGACGCAGCTGGTAATATTATAGACAATGCCACAGAAAATCGCTCGGTATTAAAACTAGTACGAGATAATGACGAAATAGTTTATTCTTATGTAATACCTTAGTATGCTACTAAACTTGAAAAGCCAATAATAGCAGAACAAACTGAGTTAATAAATGGAACTGAAAAAACAGTTTACTATTACCAAGATGAGCTGTTTCACAATGTTTTCGCTATCCCAAGTAAAGAAAATACAGATATATATTACACTGTTCAGGGAGGTAAAAAGATTTATTATGTAGTAAATGCTGATTAGTAGCCTGATAATGTGAAAGATGCTGTACACTGTACTTATAATATAAATACTATTTGGGAAGAAAAAGCAAATTAGTCGCCATCTCAATATACTTCAATATTAAACGAGTATAATCAAGATTTTGATCCTAATAATGGAAATGTAGAAAAACAGATTAAGCGTATCGCTCAAAAACTTTATAGAAGTTTTGAGTTAAGTAACTACACAATTTCAGCTCGTATACCGTCACAAGCATTCTAGTCATTTATGGCTAATAAAACAGCTGCTTTTATGACAAGTGGACAAAATAACGGCTATATTAACATATTTGAGGTGTGGTTTACAGGAGGTGATTATGACGTAGATAAATCATATACAATGCTTTTTTCACTAGATAATACAGGAGCCATAGCAACTAACTCAAAATTATCTAATTTAACAAGTATTAAAACATTAACTGCTTCATTACAGTTACCATCCCCTAATAAGAAAAAACTTATTTTAACGGGTGAAACAACAGCATTAGATGGAGATACTACATTTATTTAGAGACTAGTTAATCTATTACCTAAATATGGTTTTAACAGTGCACAAGAAGTAGATAATGCATTACGATCGAGTAATGAGGCTAGCGTATTAAAAGCATTAGATTTTTGTCAAGAAGCTCTTGAGTATATAAATAAAATAGATAATCTGTCAATTACTGCTGAAGATTTTTAGAATAATAAAATTTTAATATCTTTGCTGAATCGTCATAATAGTAGCCGAATTACTGCTGAAGGGCTTAAAAACAAAATAGTTAGTACAGTCTATACTTGTGCTGCCGATGTGAAAAACTTAGAAGCCTCTTCTTAGCCAATGGAGTCAAAAGCTATTAAAAATTTGATTACGGAAATCGAGGAGGAAAAAGGCACTAAGGATAAGGTTTATAATAATATGAGTCCTTATACTAAATTTGCCATTTAGTATGAAAACTCAGTAGGTAAAAAGAACGTAGGTATCGCTGCCAATGGAGTAAAAGCAGCATCTGCAATTTAGCAGTATTTTAATGAAGCTTATACAGCATGGGATGGTAATTTAGGCACTTTACAGGATGTTTATCGTTTTAATGTTCCTATTAAGCTTTATGAAATGTAGCCTGTATAGGAAGGATAGCCTGCAGAGTTGCGAGAAATTTGGGTAGAGGATGTTCACATGATGGGTGATACAGTTCTAGATTATGATGAAGAGAAAGCTAGATAGAAATTTATTACTTTAAATAGTGATGGTAGTGATATTAGATATTAGACAACGTTTAATGATCTACAATAGTTAATTAATAATAACGGTGAGTTCCCTGCTGGTAAAATTTTAAGACCAGATAGTTCTTACGTTGAATACTACTCTCCTATTATAGATCCTAATACTAAAAAGCCAAAACTGAAAAGTTAGTATGCTGATTTACAATCTACTTTTAAGTTGTTTTTAAAACATAATCCTAATTTTTAGTTAAACACAGCTGAAGATTACTGGAATTTTATGTTTTTTAAACGTAAATTTAACGCTAATGTAGCAGATATGATCAGTATATTTATTAGCCTTGCTACAGACAATGCTAAAGAGTTAGTATTAGCACGTATTAACGCTACTCCTGAACTAATGTCTATGCCTTTGGCTATGCTAACTTTAGGTATGCCTCCTAAACAAGTAATAGACGTTTGTATTAATCTGCTTGATCCTATAGCTAAAATGCTGTAGAAAAATCGTTTACAAGAAAGCGCAAACACTAATGTTCGTAACTTAATTGCAGGATGTAAAAACTATGATGATACAACAAAGTAGTCATTAATTAGAATTTTTGACTTTGCGCAAGAGCTACGTGCTATTACCTCGTTTTTTAAAGTGAACCAAGGAGTTACGGCATCCTATGTAGAATTGTTAGATTTTTACAAACGATTAGAAAATACGTTACCTACTATTGCAAAACGTTAGAAGAAAGAAAGTTTAGTGTCAAACATTAGTCTCGAAGCATTATTTACGCACAGATATGATAATGACGAGTAGGCTAAGGTACAGTAGTTGGCTAATAAGTAGAATGCTGTTAGTGAATTTGAGAAGATTAAAACAGGTATTAATGTAATAGATGTAGTTTTAAAGAACGATAATTTCAGATCAATGCTAGAAGCATTATAGCTAGATTTTGAGACCATGTAGTATATTGCTGGTGTAGCTAAATTTGTCAATACACGTTCTTTACAAACAGACGACTCAGAAGATTTCAATATAGATAAATACCGCAAATTAATTAGATTATATTAGGACTTTATAGTAGGAAAAACTCTTACTTCAGATGCTATGTCCGAGATACGATTTACTGCTGCTGGTATTAAAGAATCTATGAAATTATCTAAATTAGAGCTTCCATTAGCTACTCGTTTTTAGTTTGGTTTAGATACTGCTGAGGGATTAGATAACTTTATGGCAGTAATGGATAATTATGTTATCCCTAAATTAAAAGAGCGTTATCCAGATAATTTCTTTATGAAAGCACTTACTCAAATTAACTCACGTGCTTTAGGAAAGAATATTTGGTCAATATCTTACGATGTGTTTGATGATGAGGATGTTGCTGAATAGCAAAATGTAAAAAATGCCACGTTAGCTTTAGAGGAAATACAACACTATCCGTCTGGCTTATAGACTATTTATGGTCAGAACTTGACTATAGGTGATGTGATGTATTTATACAACCTTATTGCTACTAAGAATTAGATGTCTGGTATGTCAAAGGTAGTAACCACTGTAGCAGATAATACACACTCTAAATATCATTAGTTGTTAAGTGATATGTATATTAAATATGATCGCCTAGCAAGAGATAATAATGACGAGGTAATGTAGGAATTTGCTAATATGGGTATTTACCAAACTGCTATATTAAATGGAGGATCTGCTAGTCGTGATGGGATAATGGTGGATATTACAGGTTCTTATATATGGACAATGGTGCCAGTTAAAAACAAGCAGCTTCCTTTTGATGCTATTGTCGCTGCAGAAGGTGATAATGTATCCTATACTGCAGATAAAATCGGTAATGATGTTATATTTACTTTCACTGTTAAAAACGGTAGTCAAGATGGTATTTCATTTAAGCAAACTGTTCAAAATGTAACAGATATTTCAGACGCAAAAAAACGAATGAATTCAGATGCTTTGAGTAACTTAAGGAATCGAATACGTTTTTACAAGAATGTCTAGAGTAAATTGGGCGGATTAAGATAGGTGTCCTTAGAAGAACTGGTAGCAGGAAATACTATATTTTCTTAGGAATGGGCAAAAGTAGCTCAGGCTGTAATGAAAGAAAACGCTTATATTGGCTACACACCTACTAGAATATAGTCGGTATTAATGCCCATTGAAGCTGGTTTTGTATTACGGTTAGAAGATAATCAACCAAAAGTTGTTATTAATGATCCTGATTTAATCGGAGAATAGAATTTACTAGATTTGCTTATCCAGGCTAATTTTACTGAAACAGCAACGTCAGAAGAAAAAGTTAGATTTTTAAATGAGAAACTGGCTGATTTTAGCGAAGATGAAAGAAAAACTGCCATTAACAATTACCTAACTTATTTAGAGGGGGCCTATCCAGAATAGGATATAGTTGAGACGGTAGCTGATTTTGAATCTCGTATGTCCCTTTTTATGAATGACGCTAATCTATATTATAGAGATGCAGTTGAGTCTGAGAAGACTACAGTAGTTGCAGAAAACATGTTAATGGAAGGAGATCAAGTAGAATTTACAAATGATACAGCGGATGAAGATGGTGATAGACCTGTTTATAATTACGTAGGGTTTATACACAATAAACACATTTTTGTTGGCTATGATGGTACCATTAAACAAAAACAAAACTTATCGGGAGTAATGCTGCAGCGTCGTTTACGTGTTGATAGTACATTTGTTCCAGTAGAACGCCCTGGTATATAGAACGGTGCTGTTGTAAATAATGCTCCTGCTCTACCATTAAATGTTGGCACTAAGATACGATAGAAAGGCGACAATCTTTGGTATAATATTTATGCCACTATGTATGATATGGTAGAGGAAGATGGTAATATAACGTATAAAACCTTGTATTTGGTTAAAGATAATAAAGGTTTTAGGATTATATCTCACGATAATGTTACAAGTTATCAACCAGTCCTTACAGCTTAGCAAGAAACAGAAGAGTATAGTATAGAAATTAATATTAACCATTAGTTCAACTCAACAATTACTTATCTTAATTAGCTATCTGCTGGAGATGAAATTACAGTAAATAACATACCGTATACATTTAGAAAAAAAATTAATAATACTTATTTTTTAGGAGTAGATAATACTGGTAAATTAGTTAATTTAAAATACAGTGAAGTAAGTAAGATTAGAACAAACCGTAGTATCGGCGTAGATAATAAATTTTTAGCTAGTGTTGAACCACTATCGTTATTTATTAGTAATTCAAATGAGTTAAGTATAGCTAATAATGCACTATTAGCAAGATTACTTACTTATAAAAAATACACGGTTAGTAACAAGAAAATTAAAGCAAGAAGTTCTATTTTCTTCCGTTCTAATGGTAACTGGGTGTACAAACTACCTAACTATACATAGGTAAATGCTGGTGTTTATAACGTAGGAGATATATTTATCACTAGAGGTAATCCTTCTGATATTATATATAAGATTACCAATGTTTCAACAAAAATTACTGGACAATCAACAGAAAAAACTTATGAGTTATCTGAAGTAACGATATCTACAGATAATATAATGCCCAAACGAAACAATAGTTATAAAATCCGTTATATCTCTGAGGAGTAGATTAAAACGTTGTTTACAAACAGTGAGCATTATACTACTAACCAAAATACTATTTTAATATCTCAAGCTGCAGAAATGCAAGCTAAACAGATAAAGCAAATTAAATCAACAGATATTTAGGCTTCTCAACAAATAGTAGATTGGTTAGAAGAAAGTTTAGGAGTGACTGTCCAAGAAGATCCAAACTTACCAACGGCAGCTCAATTTAAAAACGGAGTTATTATTGTTAGAGATATAAATACCCTCAATGATGAAGCAGTTCACGAGTTTAGTCACTTAGTGATCGGAATGATGTAGGTAATAGATCCAGATGCTTATTACTCAGTTTTAAATAATTTTGAAACTAATGTAATACCAGCATTAAATCATGAGTTACAAAAAGAATGGGCTGCTATCCAAGCAGATACTGAGCACTACTCTTCGTATACTGATCAAGTGACTGAAATGATGGTGCGAGTCTTAGACTCTTCTCGTGAGGGTATTTAGGTAGAAACAATGAATCAGCTAGAAACGTTCATTAATAATGGATTTAGCAGGTTATTTGGAACTAATTTAAGATCGACAGATTAGACCAAATCTATGGAATGGGTTCTAACCAAGTATAAAGGAGCGTCTTTCTTCAGTGAAATAGCTTCTAACATTGATATACTAAAGCTAAGAAAAGCTCAACGTAGAAAAAAGATAATGGATAACATAAAAGAAATTTGTAAATAATATGGCAAACTGTTTATATTATTATAACGATAAAGGGTGGACATCGTCATAGGACGGTGTCTCCCTTTCTAATTTACCAAGTGCGAAAACAGTAGATGGACTGTTAACAAAAGTTCTATCGGAAAATCCTAACTAGGAATTATTTGAGGAAAACCCGGATTTAATTTATTATGATGCTTCTGTTTCACCTAAAGAAGAGATGAAAATTAAGATACAACATGCAGCTTAGGAATCATTAAATAAACCAGGAACTACAGTAACAACTATTATAAATAATTTATTTTCTAAAAGGTTTACATCTGCATCAGAATATATTTCTAGTGGCACTACTGATGCTGACTGGGCTAGTAATTTTTAGAAAGAATTTGGTACGTTAATACACAAATGTATTGAGAATTATCATACTCCTAATTTTGATAAGGCTTGTGATAATCTACATAATTTTATAAAAGAAAAGCATACTGAATTGCAAACTAAAGTTAATTTTAATCCAGATAAAGATATACGGTTTAAAAAGGCATGTGCGAATGTTTTAAACAATTTGTATGATAAAGCAGATAATGACTGGATTATAGATTTTGTGGAAAATATTTGGAAATAGTGTAAATTTTCCACGAATAAACCAATGTTTGAGGTGCCAGTTTATTATGAAGCTAATAACGGCGAAAAAATTGTAGGTCGATTAGACGCAGTTACTATTGATGAAAATGGCGTTGTTCATATTTATGACTTTAAAACGTCAGCAAGTACACGATCATCTGATAATATTAATGGTATACACTTTGCCTAGTTGTATATGTACCAAAACATGTTAGCTGCTTATGGAATTCCTGCTAAAAAAATAGAGATTCATAATGCTCATTTAAACTATGCTGATGGTAATATTACAGTTAAATCTATGACTATTTTTAATCCTAATTCGAGTAGAAATGCTGTATCTATTTAGAAGTAGGTTAGAGCAGCTCTGAAGCCTTATTTTCCACAAACAAATGCAAATATAACCACGGAAGAAAAACGCACTATTGGAAATAAAATTTCTGAAATGCGTAAAAATATATTTACTGAAAAAGCGTTAAATAAAGAGGAGGAGGAAAATTTTACAGAGTATATTAGTAATTTAGACTCTACTAGAGTGTTACGTTCTGATTACTTACGTGATCGTTTCACAATTAAAATAGAAGGTAATAATATTGTATTAACATCAGTTACCACTGGAGAAGTAGTTACAGAAGACTTATCCTCGTTTGTTAAAAATGAATTACAGGTTAGAAAGAATAATTAGGCAGAAGAGCTGGAACTATTTAAGGAAGCTATTAGAAGTGGAAATACTTAGAAATTAGGAGAGTTAATGTCTTAGTTTAATGGACGAAACATTAATGTTGTAAATTATTTAGGCGAATATACTGCTCCTAATTGGGAGGTAATCGATGATCCTGTATTTGATGAACAAGGTATTATTGTCTTATACAATAATGCAAATAATACATATGACTTTGTCTCATTAGTATCCAATGTTAACTTTGATTATGTTTACCATATGCATGCTAATGAAAAAGTGTCTATGAATATTTTAGGTAATCTGTTTGATAGTAGAGAGTTGTCTAAATATAGAGATGCTAACATGCAGGCAAAAATTTCTGATATACGTATTTTACAAACATTAATGGCGGTTTCTCTAGGTTAGAAGGTTCTTAAAAAACGTGAAGGTGAATTTAATGTTGGACAAATAAGAGTATTGAGTTCGGTCACGGGATTTGGTTCTTTTACTACCGATTATACTCCTTATATGCAACAAATGGAAATCATTAATGCTATCGCTCAAGAGCATCCTGATAAATTACCCAATCGAGAGATTTACGAAGAAGCTGTACAAGGTATGCGAGAAATTAAATGGTTGCCATAGGTTGATATATTAATATAGTAGTTTCAAGGATTATTTTTTACTTCACCTGATATTGCAAATACAGTTTCATCTGTTTGGAGTGAAAACTTTGAACGCGCAATAAATGCTCCTACTTTAACAGATAAGATAGAACGACTAGAAAAACTTTTATAGGACTTTCGCACAGAGTTCGCTGATAAGTTAAATATCCGTGATAAATATCAACGTGATTACTCGTCAGATATTTCCAAGATGGAACGCACACTATCTAATGTCATTGCAGCTTATCGTGGTTTTTGGACAGATTAGGCTTATCCGACTTCCGGCATGAGTATTGACTATAATAACTCATTACGTACTGCTTATTAGTTAATCAAGAACGGTGATGTTGGTAAGTATTCAGCAAATGGGGTTCTTATAACTGGTATATTACAAGGTCTTTCTACTGCTACTCCGTATGCTAATCCAGATGACTCCGTGCGACGGCTATCGACGTTACATACTTTCGGAACTACTTAGGTTCAAATGCAAGCAGAGCCTTTTATTGAAAGTCAAAATAAAGCCACGTCAGAATGGCTAGCTTCAAAGAAAAGTCTAGGAGAAATCTTATTGGTAGGTAATCACCATGATTTATATAAGCAGTTATTTGAGAAGGATAAGGATGGTAACGTAGATAAAGCTTTTAGGTTTAAAAATCCTTTTACTGATATGTCATTAACAGAAGCCGACAAATAGTATTTAAAAATTACACTATGGAATAAAATGCGTATTAGTGGCACTACTTAGTTTACAGATAGTGTCAAAGCGTTAGACTTCCATGAATTAAGTACAAATGCTGCATATAAAACCGACTATAAGAAGTTTTAGACGTTATTAAAAGCAGATCCTAATTATCTTAATGTACCATTACGAACTGCCTCTGAAGCGCGTTTAATTGCCTCTATGTCTAAACTGTTAGTAAAAGGAGATTGGAAAGCTGTAAAATAGATATGGTAGCGTAAATTAGAAAAAAGCCGCACATGGTGGGATCCTACAGGTTTATCTGATAAATAGTTAAATGAGAAAGAAGAGAAGATGAAAACTCTCTAGGCTTATAATATTTATAATGAAAGCCTAACAGCTCGTCGTTCACGTTTAGCTGATAATGATGTAGAGTCTTTTGAATGGAATGTTAACTATCTTATTAACGATTATATATATAGTTATATTAGCGTTAATGTAAACCAAAAATTATTAAATAGTACCGACTAGATTGTAGCAATTTTACGCACAATTGAGGATTATACTGGACGAGATTTATCTGCTCAGGTTACTGAAATATATAAGCGTAATAAGATTTCTATTTATAACTCAAACACAGTAGATTTGGATTATAAGGATTTAACTAATTTTGTTGGTCATTTACGTTCTATGGTTAACTTTGGTAAGATAGCATTACGTCCAGCTTTAATGGCAAAAGAGTTAACAGTAGGTCGTGTTAAGAACTATTTATACGCTTCCATGGGTTACTTTGAAGATATCACTCTAAAAGACATGCTGAAAGGAGAAGCTATTGTATTTGGTGAAGGTGTGTTTAAGGATAAGTGGGATCGAACTACCGGTAAAATGAAACCTAACGATCGTTCTAAGGTAGAGGCCCTTAATTGGTTATATCGTATTGCTAATATGGATGCTAACATCTTATCTCAGAAAACTATTGCTGATCGGTTTGGTTTTATGAACCAAGGTGGAGATATTGCTTACTATACTAGTACAAGGCCAGATTGGTATAATCGTTTATCTATTTTTGTAGCAAAAATGATTGCAGATGGTTGTTGGGAAGCTCACTGTCTTGATAAAAATAACCACTTAGTTTACGATATGAGTAAAGATAAGCGTTACGCTGTTTATGCTAAATATCGCGATAAGGCTCCTGATAGTAAAAGTTCAGATTTTAGTGAGTATCAAAAACAAAAAGCTCGTTATAATTGGGCTTTTGATTCTTTAGTAAAAGCCGGTTTGACTCATCCTGATGGAACGCCATTACAGCATGGTGAAGATCTACCTATTGCTTATACGGTTGAAGAAACAAACTCAGTAAAAGAATTAGTTGGTATGATTTATGGTTATTATAACCACGAGGAGAAAACTAGTTTCCAAACAGGTAGTTATGCTAATTTGTTTATGGCTTTTAAAACATATATTGTGGGTGAATTAAAACATTACTTTGCTCTGCCTGGAGGTAAAACCTCTATTGGTAAATTAGCACAAATGCGTGATGGTATTGCCACGAAGGATAATCCCGAAGGGAGTTTGTTATATGAAAAAGAAGACGAAAAGAGTGGTTTAGTTACTTACGTTACTAATAGATATAATGAAGACGGATCTGAAAATAAACCTTATCTTAAGTGGACGGCTTATCCTCCTGAAGGTATTTTTACATCGTGTTTAATTTGTTTTGGAGATATTTTTACTAAACAGGGACGTGAAGATTTGCGGAAAAATAAAAAACGTCGTAAGAATGCTGAAATATTCTTATTACGCGCTTTATTTGCCTCTCTGTTTGGTTCTATTATTGCTTTAATTTTTAGCGGGTCTGAGAAGGATGCTAAAAGCACTTAGATGGCATTAAATATTGCTTCTAAAGTTGGTAGTGATTTAAGCTTTTATCATTCTGTTATTGAACCTGTAGACGATATGGGCATTGTTGGTATGGATTATTTAACAAATCTAGCAACAAGTACAATGAATGTTTTAACAGATGGTAATAAAGACATACAGAGTTTAATCTATAAAAATCTACAAGCAGCAAATGATTTTAAGTTGCAAGAATGAAAAAAAATACCCCTAGAGTCCAATTAAGGGCCCTAGGGGTATTCTATTTTAATTAAGTTCTGCCAGCAAAAGATTTCCTAAATCACTGTAAGAAATATCTTTTAGATCAGACATATCACATTTATACGTTTCACCAGAAGTTAAATCAAGTATGGTAATTAATGGAACATACCGTGTTTTATCAATTTCCGTTTGTTTTAATATTTCAATTTTTTCTAAAGTAGCGTCTGTTAAAACACTATTTATAATAGCTATGACAAAAAACACGTTACCTAAGTTCTCATTATAAACATATTCTGTTCCTAATTCTGCAACATATTTTTCAGCTACTTCTTCAAAAAATTGCTGTTCCTCATTTCTCAGTTTCCAATTAGCTTGGATTAAATCGTGAGATATTTTTTTAAATTCTTGTACTGTTTTCATAAGCGTTTATTGCATTATCAACCCATATTACTAAAGTAATATATTCTAAATCTGTTTGACCGTAATCCCATATATCATTATTACTAACAATTTCTGGGATCCAGTTATTAGCTATTTTATAAAAATTTATTTTATCAATAGTTATTTTACCACACTCATCGTTTTCCTGTACGATACACTCAGGTTTATCTCCAGTAAATTCTATAGTGTTTAACCCTGTAGTATTAATATACTGTTGAACTAAATCGTTATATAAGTGTCTAGTTAAGACTTCGACATTCCAGTTTAAATCAATAATAGTTTTAATTTTTGGATTCATTTCTTTAATAGTATAAAAATTAATATAAGTAAATTCAATCCCAATAAGCCTGTATTAATTAAATTAACTGTCATAATCATCCTCCTGATATTCTTCACTAGTATCGACATCCACTATACCATTTCCTCCAGATACAATTTCCTTAAATGCCATTCCAGGTTCTACCCCTTCTAAATCAAATAGTAACGTAGGGTTCTCTTTAATTAGAGTTCTCATCCATTCTCTAGGAGCATTCCAGGGAGTATCACAAACAAATAAAACTGCATCGAGAGCATAGTCTATTAATTCTAATTCGGCATCCCACTTACAACCTAGTGTATTATAGTTATACTGATACCATCCAATACAACCATATTTTTTCATTTGATACGTTTGTGCCCGATTCCAGTTTGTCATATACCTATGATAGGCTTCATCTGACTTAAACTGATCTCGCCTTTTAGGACTATTAGTAGTGTCCCAATCTTTAAAAGTTCGAGGCATTGGTAACCAGCTTCTTAATGTAAATTTCTGAGTATTAACCCATTTTTCTAAGTCACCTCCTTTATATTTAGGAGATTTACTTTTTTTGAAAAATTCTAACATATCTTCAGGGTTACCAGAAATAGTAATATTATTATGGCACCAATTAGGCATTATTTTGAGCAAATTGAATCCCCTGGCTGAGCATACATCCAGGTGTGATAATCGACATAAACTTTATAACTTTTACCGTCAGTATCTTTTACAGAAATTTTATAATAAAATTTTCCAGACGGCACTTTATAAGATTTGCCACAACAATCATACATAGTAGTATATT
>ERZ808286.112-NODE-112-length-66120-cov-3.944797_pt1 | contig 66120 bp, 55 predicted proteins | sample MGYA00521276_ERZ808286 | MGnify/ENA primary metagenome ERZ808286 (study PRJEB31516, sample SAMN03275607) | gut metagenome | biome: mammalia-associated habitat; material: feces | host: Papio cynocephalus | place: Kenya | collected 2012-08-01 ... | reverse complement strand
TGATTGATGTGGAAATTCCGGCGGGGGCGAAGCAGCTGCGGTTCTCTTTAACCAATGAATCGTCAGATGCTGGCGTAGATAATACGGGCGTTTGGACGGAGCTTCACCTCTTCCGTTCCGGAACTGCGCATTAAATCAGAGTATTAAAGTTGAAGTTGCCGCCGAAACGGGAGTCCGTTTCGGCGGCTCTTTGTTTACGGGGGTGTAAGGTGGAGGACGGTACGTTGGGTATGCGGAGGGCGTGTTACGGAAGCAACGGGCAGTATGGGAGATGCTGCCCCAAGTTTGTATAAACCCCGGGGCGATTCACAGGTAGATCCGGTGCGGCTTTGTTGTGCGCCACAACGCTGACAGGACTGAACGTTGTTTGAGCTGGTATGGGGAGGGACCCGGCGGAGAATCGATACCTCGTATGGTAGAATGAAACTGGAACGTTTGTGGTTGCGGTGGTAGGTACACGCGAAACGGGGGAGACGGCGTGGAGATGGGGGTCGTGTATATTTTGAAAATGTATTATTTTTGCGCTTTACACGAAAAAGACTTGCTTTTTTGCTTGCCTTGTCGCATACTTTAGACAGTTGAATCATGGGATGCATTAAAACGTGGTACGCGGGATGAAAACAATGAGGCCATGGATGATGTGGGCGCTGGCGTGGTTGGCGGGTAGTGTATCCGCGGAAGCACTTTCTCCAGTGGCGGCGTTCGCCGTCAAACAGGAAGCAGCCATTGCTGAGCGTGTTGGGCGGGAGACGTTGCCGCGGCGCCGATTACAAACGGAATATCTGATGCGTCAGGATTATAGTTTGCGATTGGAGCGTGAACAGCAGGAGTTGGTGCGTACAGGCTCGTTGACAACAGATGAGATGGAGCGTCTGCGTGTACAGCGGAAAGCTTTGGTGGCGCAATTGCGTGCGTTGGATGTACAGCTCGCGGAGGCAGCACTGAAAGCTCCGGAGATTCGAGAGATCCAGGCTTTGGCCGAGGCTAATGAGGCGCGCTTGGGGGCTTTGCGGCAGGCTTTGGCTCCGGCTTCGCAACGGAAGCCGGAGGATGAAAAAAAATAAGAGGATGAGAGGGTAAAAGAGATGGCGAAAATGAAGCAGGTTGGTCAACGGAAACCGCGTATCTTAGTGGTAACTCCTGAGATTACTTATCTCCCGGCCGGAATGGGCAATATGGCGGATAAGCTGACGGCGAAGGCTGGTGGGTTGGCGGATGTGTCTGCAAGCTTGGTTTCTCGTCTTTTCCAGCTTGGGGCGGATGTTCACGTGGCGCTGCCGCATTATCGGCGGATGTTTCATGTGGACGTGGGGCGGCTGATCAGCGATGAGTTGCGAAAATATCAGGCACATTTGCCTGATTCACGGATTCATTTGGCCGAGGATCGCTGTTTCTACTATCGCGAAACGGTTTATTCACAGGGTGATGAAAATCCGCATTTGGCATTGGCTTTCCAACGAGAGGTTATCAACAACATCATTCCAACCGTTCAGCCGGACTTGATTCATTGTAATGACTGGATGACAGGGCTTATCCCTGCTGCAGCACGACGCTTGGGTATTCCTTGTCTTTTTACCATTCACAATATTCATACGGTGCATCGTTGTCTAAGTGAGATTGAGTATGCCGGTATTGATGCGGCGGAGTTTTGGAAAAATCTCTATTACTCGCGTCCTCCGCATGATTATTTTGAGAGTCGAGAGACAAATCCGGTTGACTTCTTGACGTCTGGTGTCTTTGCTTCGCACTTTATTAACTCTGTTTCCCCCACGTTTCTGGAAGAAATTGTACGGGGTTGGTTTGATTTTATTCCGGCACAGTTTCGCAGTGAGGTTATTGCCAAGTATAATGCGGGTTGTGCCCGGGGGATCCTGAACGCCCCGGATGATAGTTATAATCCGGAGACAGACCCTAATTTGAAGGTTAATTATGGGCCGCAGACACATCACGCAGCCAAGATTTCAAATAAGATGCAGTTTCAGGAAAAGGTCGGCCTTTTCAAAAATCCGGATGCTCCGTTGTTTTTCTGGCCAAGCCGACTGGATCCTGTTCAGAAAGGTCCTCAGCTTTTGACGGACATTTTGTACCGGACGTTGGAGAAGTATCGAGACGAGAATATCCAGTTTGCGGTGGTGGCGAATGGCCCCTATCAGCAGGCTTTTCGCGATATTCTTGGATTCCATAATTTGTATGGGCGGCTTGCAGTGTGCGACTTTGATGAGCATATTTCGCGTTTGGGGTATGCTTCCAGTGACTTTACGCTGATGCCGTCTCTTTTCGAGCCGTGCGGGTTGCCGCAAATGGTTGCCCCTATTTATGGGTCGCTTACGATTGCACATGATACGGGTGGGCTGCACGACACAGTTGAAATGCTTGACGTGGCCAAGAATGTGGGGAATGGGTTTCCGTTTAAGTATTACGACAGCCAGGGATTGTCGTGGGCAATTGACCGTGCGATGGATTTTTACCGTTTGCCCACCGATGTTCGTGAAGCACAGGTTGCGCGCATCATGCGTGAATCTAAGAAACGGTTCAATCATGAGACGTGTGCGGCGGAGTATATCAAGATTTATGAAGCGATGTTGCAGCGGCCGCTTACGGAACTCTTTGATGGCGAGGCAGGTAATCAGAACCCGTATCGAGAGGGAGTTAACTGATGCCGGCTCCGCGTGCCCATCTTGCGGATGATCCTTGGTTGGCGCCCTATGCCGATGTGATTGATCGTCGGGCGCGTTATGCACAGGAAACAGCCCTTCGTCTTACGGGCGGGGAGGCTTCCCTGCCTGCACTGGCGGCGTTTGCCAGCGGACATGAATATTATGGTCTGCATCGGGTTAAAGACGGGTGGGTGTTCCGTGAATGGGCTCCGAATGCTACAGAGATATGGTTGGTGGGCGACTTCTCGGGTTGGAAGCTCGACCCGGCCTATCGAGCGGAACGGCTGCCGGGTAGGGAAGTCTTTGAATGGAGAGGAGCCAAATCGGCGATCGTTCATGGGCAGTTCTTTCGTCTGGAAGTTCGATGGGCTGGGGGGCACGGGGAACGTATTCCGGCCTATGCCCGCCGTGTGGTGCAGGATGCGAAGACCGGCCTCTTCGCTGCGCAGGTGTGGCAGCCGGAGCCTTATGTTTGGCGGTATGCCTTTGTTCGCCCGGATTGTGCGCCATTGATTTATGAAGCGCATATCGGCATGGCGCAGGAACGGGAGGGAATTGGGACGTATGCTGAGTTCACGGCAAATATCCTGCCGCGAATTCAAAAGGCGGGGTATAATACGCTGCAACTTATGGGTATTATGGAGCATCCGTATTACGGGAGCTTTGGGTATCATGTTTCGAGTTTTTTTGCTGCGAGTTCTCGGTTTGGCACGCCTGAAGACTTGAAGGCATTGATTGACACGGCACATGGCATGGGCATTGCAGTGATTATGGATATTGTCCATTCTCACGCAGTGAAAAATGAACGGGATGGACTTTCCCGTTTTGATGGCACGGAATATCAGTATTTCCATGAAGGATCGCGCGGATGGCATGACGCGTGGGATTCTCGTTGCTTCAATTATGGTAAGACGGATGTTTTGCATTTTCTGCTCTCTAATTGTCGATTCTGGTTAGATGAGTTTCATTTTGACGGATTCCGTTTTGACGGGGTTACGTCTATGCTCTATCTCCATCATGGACTTGGGGTAGATTTCTCCAACTATGGCATGTATTTTGACAATTCTGTGGATGAGGATGCACAAGCTTACCTGACGCTTGCTAACGAGGTCATTCATACGGTTCGTCCAGATGCTCTGACGATTGCAGAAGATGTCAGTGGGATGCCGGGAATCGGGGCGCCAGTTACAGAGAAGGGCATCGGGTTTGATTATCGAATGGCCATGGGGGTGCCGGAATGTTGGTTTAAGCTTGTGCGTGATATTCGCGATGAAGATTGGTCGGTCGGGTTTTTGTGGCATGAAATTACCAGCAGACGTGCGGATGAGCGTACTGTGAGTTATGTGGAATCTCATGACCAAGCGCTTGTGGGAGGCAAGACTTTCATTTTCCAAATGATTGACAAGGAGATGTATGAGGCCATGCATATTGGCTCAGACAATCTCTATGTTGACCGTGGGCTCGCGCTCCACAAAATGGCACGCCTGGCTACTCTGGGCTGTTGCTGTGCCTATCTGAACTTTATGGGGAATGAGTTTGGGCATCCGGAATGGATTGATTTCCCGCGAGAGGGGAATGGGAATAGTTATCATTATGCACGGCGGCAATGGTCGCTTCGCGATAATCCTGCATTGCGATTTAAGGGATTGGGGGATTTTGACGAGGTCATGCTGCACACGGTGGTGCGGGAGAAGGCTTTGGAAGGAACGGTGCCGCGTCGGATTTATGCGAATGATGACGACAAGCTGCTTGCTTTTTTGCGGGGGGATTTACTTTTTGTCTTCAATTTCAATGGGGAACATTCCTTTTCGGATTATCCGCTGATTGTGCCGCCGGGCACCTATACGCACGCGTTCGACACGGATGCAGAGGTGTTTGGCGGGTTCGGGCGGATTCAGCAGAAGCAGGTTTATCCGCAGACAACCATTGCGCGTGCGAATGAGATATGCTTCGCCATTCGGCTTTATATCCCTGCGCGTACGGCTTTGGTGCTGCGTAGAGAACCTCCGCTAGGGAAGGTATAGATGCCTGCGGAGATTTGATTCGACCACACGTACAATGAGACACGCACAAGGAGACTCCATGGTCAAAACTACCGCCATTGTGCTCGCATCCGGTAAAAGCACGCGTATGGGTAATGCGTTAGATAAGTGTTTTCTCTCCTTGGGTGCACGTCCAGTGGTGGCGTGGTCGTTATTGGCGTTTGAGGCGTGTGCAGATGTTGAAGAGGTTATTCTCGTGGTTCGAAAAGATCAGGTAACCGCTGCTGGAGGTATTCAGAGGATATTTGGACTAAACAAGATAAAGCAAATTCTTGTGGGGGGCTCGCGCCGACAGGATTCGGTATGGGCGGCGTTGAAAACGCTTAATCCCGTGGAGTCGCGTTATGTGGTGATTCATGATGCTGCCCGCCCATGTGTTACGCCGGAGTTGATTCAGGAAGTGATTCGGAGTGCCCGGCGTTATGGAAGTGGTGTGGTTGCCAGTCCTGTGGTGGATACGGTGAAAACTGTCGGTTCCGGGATGATGACGAAATCAACACTGGAACGTTCATCATTGTGGGCTGTTCAGACGCCGCAGGCATTCCTGACGGAATCATTACAGACAGCCTATCGGCAGTTTGCTCTGGACAAGAAGGCGCTCTTTACGGATGACTCTGCAGTTTTGGAGGCGGCGGGTATCCCGTCTAGATTGGTTAAGTGGGAGAGCCCCAATCCAAAAATTACCACGCCTATGGATTTGACCCTCGCCGCAGCAATTCTTCGTTTGAATTGAAAAGGGGAACTTGTATGCCACGAGTAACGCGTTATGCCATTATCAGCGACATTCATGCCAACATTGAGGCGTTGGATGCAGTAATTGCTGATGCACAGTGCGAAGGCGTGGACGATTTTGTGTGTCTGGGTGATGTGGTGGGGTATAATGCTGCTCCGGCTGAGTGTATCCGTCGAATTCGTGAGTTGGGGTGTAAGGTCGTAAAAGGTAATCACGATCACTATTGTTCTGATTTCTCTGTTAATTTGGATGACTTTCAGCCTAATGCCGCTAGCGTGATAGAATGGACGCGCCGGAATTTGAGCGAAGATGATATTCGTTGGCTGCGGGAACTCCCTTTGACGGCAGTTGTGAGGGGCTTTACTTTGGTGCATTCTACGTTGGATAGTCCCGAGCATTTTCGGTATGCGTTTGATCGGTTGGATGCCGCTGACAGTTTCAATTGTCAGCGTACGCGGGTATGTTTTCACGGGCATACGCACGTGCCTTGTATGTTCAGACGGCTGCCTGGGGGGGATCGTAATGCGGTGGTGCAGACGGGGCCATTGAATGGAGCCCTTGAGCAGGGAAATTACTTCATCAATGTGGGCTCTGTAGGGCAGCCGCGAGATGGAAATCCGAAGGCCTGCTATGTGATTTTTTCCATGGAGGGGTTGGCGAATCTTTCGGTAGAGTTTCGCCGTGTGGATTACGATATTGAGGCTGCGGTTCATCGGATTGAAGCGGCCGGGCTTCCGGAACGGCTGATCAATCGGTTGTACACGGGGCAATAAGAACGAGGCTCCGGATGCGGATTCAATACCGGGTCTTTCTATTTGGACGAGTTTCCGCTTGTGCCGGGCAGGCGCTTGCGGAGTTAACAGTGGCGCTTGTGGCGTTGGTAATGTTGGTGGTTGGGGTGTCGACGTTGGCCAGGTTATGCGTGCGTCAGCAGGAGCTTCGCCGAGATGTTCGGGCTTGTGCAGGAGTTGAGGCTCTTCGGCGAAGTACAAAGGGATGGGTAGATGAACCACAGCGTATTGAAACACGAGCTGATCGCTTTCATCGAATCAATTCTGTAACACGGCTGGATGCGTTTTCGCCCGCGTTAACCTCTCATCTTCCTGCGAGTCATTATACGTTGGCTGCGCGGGATATGCCAGAAGGTGAACTCGGATTGAAAGAAACACGACGCGAAGAAGTGATTATTCTGGATGCTGCGTTTGTGAATTTGATTTATGGTAAAGGAACTGTGCGGCTTTCTGAGTCAGTAACGTTCCCGGCGGCCTCCGGGCTTTGGAAGTAGGCGTATTGTCTGTGCTCGCTTATTTTGTGTGGGGATATGAATAACACATGAAGGAAGGTGGGTTTGAAGTAGGTATGACGCTGCGCTTATTCGATTATTGATCATGAATCTCTTTAATGCTTAAAATACGGGGATTCGCCTGGTTTGGGGGAGACAGTGAATTGAGGAAGTGGATGGCGGATCTCTTTGGGGGTGGGTTGTTTAAAAGCGTGGTGTGCTAGTCGCTCTATTTGATTTCTTGAAAGACGTTTTTTATATGGTGATAGACTGAACCTGGGGTGAATACAGAATAAAATGGGGGTAGGGCGAGTTTACACCCGACCTAGTGCGGGTTGAGGCGTAGATCTATTGAAACGCGTGAGTGGGGGGTAAAGGGGCATGTATGGAAGATATCGATAGACGCTTGTATTCATGCTGCACGTTTGTTATATTATCCGTGTTCCTCTCTATGGGGGTGACCAGGTCTCGACAGGGCATGTCGGAACTTCGGTTGCGTGCCGGGGATGATCGTTGGCCCCGTAAAATATCGATCAAAAACCTAACTGCGAACGATAACTTCGCTTACGCGGCCTAACTTATCGGCCCGTCGCTGAAACCCCGATGTCTGCTGAGGGCGGAAGCGTCGATTAGCAGATCCTGCCGTGAACCGAACCTTCGGGGACACGTGCTTGTAGCATCATGAGGGCAAGCGTTTGGCCAAGCCTGCCGGTCGGCCTGCCAGATGCGAGATAATTGGCCGGATACGCACGTAGATATCGCTGTGAAGCTGTCTTGGACGCGGGTTCAACTCCCGCCACCTCCACCATCCTATGTTGGCGGCATGTTTGATTGTTAAAAGCCGAAGATGTTTTAGGAAATCTACGGTTTTGTTGGTTTCCTGTCGCGTAGTTTGTTGGGATATTCGCCAATTACGATATGTGCTCTACAGATGGAGGATTCGTATTCCTCGGTTTGTTTTATGGCAGAATTGAAATGTTCTTGGTGGCACTGGAGCGTAAAGGGAAATCGTGGCGGGTATGGGAGTGCTCTATGGAGTGTAAAGCTGTCGTGCAGGTAAAATGGTTGAGGGGCGTTTAGACAGGGACGTAATGTGTTTTTGCCGATATGTATGCATTGGGATTGGGTGCCGAGAGGTTGTTGGGTAAGTATCACCTTCAGTTATTTTGTGGTTAAATGATCGCAGGGCGTTTGTTTTACGGCGAATGGTGGGCGAGGTAGTGTAGGGATATATTAGCGGGAGTGATGTCTCTTTTTGGATAATTTAAGTAGATACATTTCCGTGTTTGCGCATTGCGTTTGACGTTTGAAAAGAGTATAATAATAGACTGTTTTAAGGAGTAAGCATGAGCGCGACGATTGAGGAAATCCGGCATAGCGCGGCGCATTTGGTTGCGTCGGCGGTCTGCTCGTTGTTTGATGATGTCAAAATTGATATTGGGCCGGCTACGGACGATGGATTCTATTATGACTTCGATTTGCCGCATCGGTTAAGTGCAGAGGATTTCCCTGCTATTGAGAAGGCTGTGCGGAAGTTGATTGGAGCCAAGCTTCCGTTCGTTCGGGAGGAAGTGTCGCGCGAGGAGGCGCGGAAAATCTTTAAAGATCAGCCCTATAAGTTGGAACGGCTGGCGGACATTCCTGAAGGGGAGCCGATTTCGATTTATCGGACGGGGGACTATGTTGATCTTTGCCGTGGCCCGCACGTAGCGCATAGTGGATGTGTGGGAGCCGTAAAGCTTATGAGTGTCGCGGGGAGTTATTATCGCGGGGATGAGCATAATAAAATGTTGCAGCGGGTATATGGCATTGCTGCAGCCTCTCAAAAAGAAGTGGATGCGATTATTGCGCGGATTGAAGAAGCAAAGAAGCGGGATCATCGCAAACTTGGTAAAGAATTGGAATTGTTTACGATTACCGAGAGCGTGGGGCCTGGATTGGCGCACTGGTTGCCGAAGGGGGCGCGTGTCCGAATTGCGATTGAAGATTATTGGCGTAAAGAGCACTTTCGTCATGGGTATGAAATGTTGTTTACGCCGCACATTGGCCGGGCAAATCTGTGGCAAACATCCGGGCATTTGGGCTTTTACAAGGATGGAATGTTCCCTCCGATGAATGTAACGGAGGGAGAAGGCGATAAGGCGGTTCAGGAAACGTATTACGTTAAGCCAATGAACTGCCCTTTCCACATTCAGGCATACTTGTTTAAGAAGTATAGTTATCGTGATTTGCCGCTGCGTTGGGCAGAATTGGGAACGGTTTACCGGTACGAAAAGGATGGTGTTCGTCACGGTCTTTTCCGTGTGCGGGGATTCACGCAAGACGATGCACATATTTTCTGTGCGCCGGATAAGATTGAGGATGAGATCCGTTTTACGGTCAAGTTTTGTTTGAAGATTCTGCATCGTTTTGGGTTCCGCGACATTACGGCGTATCTTTCAACGCGGCCGGAGAAGGCTGTAGGAGATCCGGCTAAATGGGAACAGGCCACGGCTTCGTTACGCCATGCGCTTGAGGCTGAGGGCATGGTGTATGACGTAGATGAAGGGGGTGGCGCGTTCTACGGTCCGAAGATCGACATGAAGATTAAGGATGCGTTGGGGCGCGAGTGGCAGCTGGGAACGATCCAGTTTGATTTCAATTTGCCGGAGCGTTTTCACCTGACGTATACCGGAGAGGATGGTAAGGAACATCAACCCTATATGGTGCACCGTGCGTTGTTGGGGTCGTTGGAACGTTTCTTCGGGATTTTGATTGAACATTACGCGGGGGCATTCCCCACGTGGTTGGCGCCGGTTCAGGCTAAGGTGATGCCTATCACGGATGCTCAGACGCCAACGGCTAAAGCTGTTTTGGCCAAACTTTCGGCCGCAGATTTGCGTGCGGAAGGAGATTGGTCGAACGAGAAGATCGGTGCCAAGATCCGCAAGGCGATGTTGGCGAAGATTCCCTATATGTTGGTGATTGGCGGGCGCGAGGCCGAAGCAGGGGTGGTTGCTGTGCGCAGCCGCGAGAAAGGCGATTTGGGAACGATGACCCCAGAAGCGTTTATCGATTTGATTCGGCAGGAAACCCGCGAAGAACCTTAACCCAAACAGGAGTAGTAAACTTGGCCTTCCCCCCCCAAGAACGAGAGCAGAACGGGCGCAAAGGCGCTTCGTTTATTCGTACCAACTTTAAAATCCGAGTGCCGGAAGTGCGCGTGGTGGATGCATCCGGAAAAATGCTTGGGATTATGCCTACGCGCAAGGCTCAGGCGCTTGCAGAATCGCAAGATCTTGATCTGGTGGAAATCACGCCTGGAGCGCAGCCGCCTGTATGCAAAATCATGGATTATGGCAAGTATCGCTATGAGGAAAGCATTAAACAGAAACAGGCACGTAAGAATGCCAAGGCTACCCAGGTAAAGGAAATTAAATTCCATGCCGGCACGGATGTGGGCGATGTGGAGCGCAAGGTGAAGGAAATCTTGGGCTTTATCGATCAGGGAAATAAAGTGAAGATTTCACTGAAGTTTCGTGGTCGTGAAAATGCACACAAGGAGCTTGGAACAGAGTTAATTGACCGTGTGCTTACGATGTGCGGCGAGAAGGTAACAGTGGAGCAGGCTCCAAAATTGCTTGGGCGCGATCTTTCATGTTTGATTGGGCCGCGAAGTGTAAAAAACGCCAAAAAGGTTGTCGAGGGTGCAGCATCTCCAGGGCGTTCACGTCCAGTTACCGGATTGACGCCAACGTTTTCTCATGCATCAGGGGCTGCGGCTCCGCGTACGGGATTAAGTCGCCCGCTTAACTAACATCGGAATAGTTGTGATGCCTTACGCTTTGGAGATAATCTGGGCGTAGGGCGTTTTGTTTTTGAAGGGTCTCGATTCTGAGAAACGGGTTAGTGACGGGTAAATGATGTGGTTTCAGACTGGATCAAGGCGGTGAACGGATGCATGTTGTTTTGGTTGGGCCAGGACGGATTGGAGCGTGGTTGCGGCTACGCCTAGAGGCCTGCGGGCATCAGATTGTGGAACTTTCGCGGGCGGACTATGGTGATTTCTTGGCACCTGAGTATACGCCGGGGGCTTCGGTTGATCGGCTTCAGTCGTGTGATGCTGTAGTTTTGCTGGCGGGGCGGTTTGAACTGAATGCCGATTTGGAACAAATGGGGCAACAAAATGCTACGGGTCCGATTCGAGTGGCGGAAGCGATTCATACCCGATTCCCGAAGGCACAAGTGATTGCGTTTTTGGATGCCCGGATTCGGTGGGCAGAGCGAGACGTCCCGGTGTCGATTCGTAGCTATCTGGCGGCCAAACGTCGATTGGCACGGTGGGTGTTGGGGGCGGCATATTGTTGGGGAGAAGAGGCAGGGACACGGGTTAATGCGATTGCTCCAGGCCCTGTTTTGGCGCCGCCGGATCCTGCGCATCGGGAGAAGGGCGGGCATTGCCTGACACCACGACCAACACTGGAGGATATCGGACGTGCGGTTCAATTTTTGTTGGAAACGCCGTCTGTGACAGGCCAAGTTCTTTATGTGGCGGCTGGACAACAGCTTCTCTGAGGATCGGAGTCAGACTCGATATAAGCTTTATTCGAGCTGAGGGAGACAGAGTTGTGTGTGGATTTGATGGATAAAAGTCGCTGGAATCGGGAGAGAAGAGCTTGCCGTGAGGAAAAAACTTCTACTTTAACCGGAAGTGAAGCAGAAAAGGCGGTACCATAGGAGCGCCGTACGATGCGGGAATCGGCGATGACAACGATTCCATGGTCTTCTTGACTACGAATGAGTCGGCCAAATCCTTGCCGAAAGCGAATGACGGCCTGGGGTATCGTGAGCTCTGTAAAGGGGGAACGGTTGGCTTTCTCGATTTTTTCGCACCGGGCTTGGAACAGGGGATCACCGTAACTGTCAAAAGGCAGACGGGCAATGATTACACAGCTCAGGGCATCGCCGACCACGTCAACACCCTCCCAAAAGCTTTGCGTACCAAAGAGTATCGTAGGGCGAGTCTGATTTCGGAATGCTTCGGTAATGGCATCTCGGCCTATTTCTGGGGACTGGATGAGCAGCTCGATCTGTTTTGCTCGGAGATGCGGTTCTAAAATTTCTACGCAGTTGTGTAACATGTCGTAGGATGTGAAAAGAACCAAAGAACGGCCTTTGGCGGTTACAAACAGTCGATACATGAGCCTGGAAAGTTCCAGAACGTATTCTTTCCCGGTGATGACTTCGGGGAGAAAGTCTGGAACGGCTACACAACATTGCTCTGGATAGTTGAACGGACTTTCTGCAACGAACGCTTTAATGGTCTTTGGCGCATTGACAAGATGGAGACCGAGCCGATGGCGCACATAATCGAAAGAACCTCGGACTCTCAAGGTGGCGGAGGAGAAAATAAGGGTTTCTTTGCTTTTATACAATAGGTTGTTGAGTTGTTGTGCAATGTCCAGAGGAGCGGCGGTAAAACGGACAGTACGCTCATTTGGGGCACTTCGTTCAATCCAGTAAACCCAATTAGGATCGGAGCCCTCAAGGAGCTGAACTAATACTTGGCCGAAGGTATCAAGCCCTTTCATGACAGCGGTGATGGCGGCGGTTAGGTCTTCGAATGGAGAGTCGGAGCCATTGTTCTGCGGTTCTTTTTGGGCAATTCTTAGGAGAAGGCGTTCTAACAGCGTATGTGCGTGGTGTAATTGGGTTTTGATGACATCGCGTTTTTCGGCGATTCGTACTTCTTTTACAAAAGGTTCGGAAGAGATGAAGAGCTTGCCGGATAGGCAAACTTCGCGTCGAAGCTGGGGTTGTCCATTTTCTCTGAGAGGCTTGGATGCATCTGGGATGGAATGATAACGAACCGATGTTTCTGGAGTTTTGGTCATGAACTCTCCGAACGTTTCAAAGAGTTCAGTTCCAGCTTTGGCCAGTTGTGTGCCACAAGACCGCAGTTCCGCTAGTAAGTCAAGCACTTGGATTTGTTCGGCCTTGTCTTGAATTGATTTGTCAATTAAGTCGACGCGAATTTGGTTTAGGACGCTTCCGGCTTCTCGTCCACGACTGGGGGCGATCTTTTGGCAGAACGTATAGAGTGTGTGCGGTGAGAGCTCTTCTGAGAGGAAACTGGTGGCGGCATGCTCGAGGTTATGCGCCTCATCAAACACGATGTGCCCGTGGGGAGGGAATAGTGAACCAGGCGTTGAGAGCTCGGCAAAAACAAGTGCGTGGTTGGCAATGATGAGATGGGCACGCAGGGCGGCTTGCCGGGCTTTTTGAAGAAAACATCGGCGGTAAAAACGGCACTTTTTCCCAGTGCACTCGTCTGTGTGGCATCCGAACGTTCGGACGAAAGTCATGTCGCCTCGGGAATGAATGGGGCGAAAGGTGTCCAAATCCCCATCAGGTGATAGGGCGGCCCAGGCGATAAGATCACAGAAGAGGAGGGCATCGGGTTCTTTGAGACGCTCAAAATCGCCTTCCAGAAAGGCACCAAACCGTTTGAGGCAGAGGTAGTTGCTGCGCCCCTTCAAAACAACAGCATCGAAAGTCGTCTGGGGTGGCATGTGCCGGGCGATAATTTGACGAACAAGGGGTAAGTCTTTGGTGAGCAGCTGTGATTGCAGGTTACGTGTATTTGTGGAGATGACGATGGGTAATTCGTTTTGGAGTGACCACAGTGCACATGGTACTAGATAGGCTAGGCTTTTGCCTACGCCGGTACCGGCTTCGGCCAGGAGAAATCGTCGGGCATTGAGTGCTTCGGCTACAGCTTTGGCCATGGCCAATTGCCCGGGTCTGGATTCATAGTGTGGGTAGATACGTGCCAAGTCGCCTTTTGGAGCAAAAATATCATTTAACGTTTTTGGGTTAATCGAAGACCAGGTTTCCGGCGGGGTCAGATCCCGCGCGGAAGCCCGCGAGATCATGGGAAAGTGGCCGTACCATACTTGTTCTCCACAGCTTTCTGGCGGGCGTTCCTTTCGCGCTTGTTCGGCTTCTCGTATAAAGTCCTGCGCTTCCAGCCCACGTGCGCAGGCTAAAATAGCATCCAGTGCCCAGAGAGGTAAGCGATCAATCGGGGAAGACATAACGAACGGCTGTAATGGAGGCGGGAAGTTTGGCACCGCGTGGCAGATCAATGATGGCGCCTTCTAATTTGGTGGCACCCCCCGCCACTTCAAAGCGCGCGGGAATGCCAGTGGTGAACTTCTTGAGCACCGGTTCTATTTGTCGGCCAATAACACTGTGTACAGGGCCAGTCATGCCCAGATCGGTCAGGTAGGCCGAACCTTTTGGCAGGAGCGTGGCATCGCTAGTCTGTACATGTGTGTGGGTGCCGCAAATAGCTGTTACCCGGCCATCTAGCCAATATCCTAACGCAATCTTTTCTGAAGTAGCTTCAGCATGAACGTCTACAAAAATTGGAATGTTAGCTGGAATTTGGGCTAACGCACGATCTATAGAATGGAATGGATTGTCGGCTGGGCCCATAAAGACCTGTCCCAATACTTGCACAACGCCAATTGGTCCAAGTGCGGTTTCCGCTACGGTGGCAATGGCTCCAGGTGCGCCTTCCGGATAATTTGCCGGGCGAACAATTCGGCGCTCCTGGGCGATTTCTGAGTCAAACCCACGCTGTCCCCACGTATGGTCACCCAAGGTAATCACTGAGGCTCCAGCTTCCAGTAGATCGCGTGCCAGAGCTAATGTAATTCCGCTTCCTGCCGCAGCATTTTCTGCGTTTGCGATGATGGTATGGACGGCACTAGTCTCTAGTAAATGTTTGGCCACGCGTTTGAAACAAGCACGCCCTGGCGATCCTACAATATCTCCTACCATAAGTACTTTCATTTGACTCCACTCCTTTGAAAGGTGTAGTATAGCACAGGATGCTATGTCCTGGAACGGGGCATATGGAAGAATCACCCCGAGGCAGGTTCAAGGGATTACCTATTGCGACCTTTGGTGATGACTTTGTTTCGAGGTTGAGGAATGTGTAAGGCGGATGAGTGTCGAATACGGGATTTACTACGTGAAGAATGGTTACCGAAGGTGCGCATCCGGTGTTGAACTTGCCGAGATGGGTTATTTATGGTTAAATACAAACATATTTAATAAAGAAAAGGCTGAGCCATGCTCGATATTAAACGCATTCGTGAAACGCCGGATGAAGTCCGTGAGGGCCTGAAGCGCCGCTGGATGGACACTGCTCTGGTGGATATGGTTTTGGATTTGGATGGAAAGCGCCGTGCGTTGGTGACGGAAGCCGACGTGTTGAAGGCCAGACGGAATGACGTGTCCAAGTCTATTGGAGCACGGGTAAAGGCGGGTGAAGATGTGGCCGCCGTTAAGGATGAGATGCGGAGTTTGGGCGATAAAATCGCGGCAAAAGATGTCGAAATTCGAGCGATTGAGGAGGCTTTTCGTGCTGCGATGTTGCGTATTCCGAATGTACCGAATAAGTCGATCGCGACTGGGCCGGATAGTTCGTATAATCGGGATGTCCGCCATGTGGGCGTGGAACGTGTTTTTGACTTTACGCCGCAGGATCATATTACGTTGGGTGAGCGGTTGGGGATTTTTGATTTCCCCCGCGGTGTAAAGCTGACGGGAACTGGATTTCCCATTCTTTTGGGGCAGGGCGCCAAGCTTCAGCGTGCGCTGATTCAGTACATGCTTGACCTGCATACGCAGAAGCAGGGATACACTGAGATGCTCCCGCCATTTGTTGTGAATACGGCATCTATGATTGGCACTGGGCAATTGCCTAAGATGCAGGACGATATGTATCACTGTGAGGTGGATGACTTCTGGTTGATTCCAACCGCAGAGGTGCCGGTAACGAATTATTATCGGGATGATGTTCTGGATGCTGCTCAACTGCCGGTTAAGATGACTGCGTATACGCCTTGTTTCCGCCGAGAAGCCGGGTCTGCAGGGAAGGATACGCGCGGCATTCTTCGGGTTCATCAGTTTGATAAGGTGGAGATGGTAAAGTTTGTTGAGCCCTCCACGTCTTATGATGAGCTGGAGAAGTTGGTAAAAGATGCCGAGGATGTCTTGACAGGGCTTGGTCTTTATTTCCGTGTGCTGGAACTTTGCTCGGGGGATATCTCCTTCTCGGCGGCAAAATGTTATGATCTGGAACTCTGGGCACCAGGGCAAAAAGCCTGGCTGGAAGTTTCCAGTTGTTCCAACTTTGAGAGTTTCCAGGCTCGTCGGGCGAATATCCGTTACCGTGGTACAGATGGGAAATTGGCGTTTGTTCATACGCTGAATGGGTCGGGGGTGGCATTGCCGCGCTTAATGATTGCCATTCTTGAACAGTGCCAGCAGGCTGATGGTTCGGTTCTGCTGCCAGAGGTTATCCGCCCCTACTTTGGGGGTGACCTTCTAACGCCGGTGAAGTGACAATGGCTAGAGTCATTGGACCATTGACGATGTGCCACTGGGGAGATCCTTCTCTCCGGCAGCCCTGTAAGGCTGTGGCAATAATAGACGCGGCGTTGCGGCAGCTCGCGGTGGATATGTTGGAGACGATGTATCACGCAAATGGTGTGGGGCTCGCTGCGCCGCAGATCGGGCGCCATGAACGTCTGTGTGTGATCGATGTTCCGGAAGATGCGGAGAAGGAAGAATACGCGGCAGTTAATGCCGCGATTCCCATGCCGCTGATTTTATTTAATCCGGAAATTCTTTCGCGCGAGGGTGAACAGACCGATGAGGAGGGGTGTCTATCTTTCCCCTCGATTCATGCTTCGGTTACGCGGGCAAATAAGGTTTGTTTTTCTTTTGTGGATCCTACTGGGCAGCATCGAACGTATACCGCTTATGGTTTGCTGGCCCGTGCCGTTCAGCATGAACTGGAACATCTAGATGGCGGAGTCTTTATTGATAATGTTTTGGATCGTTCAGCTATCGAGTCAAAGTTGACAAAACTTGAGGCGAAAACCAGACGTCGTCTGGGATTGGTGTAACCGAAATAGGAAGCGGTTGGACGTGAAGCGGACGTGTGGCCATTCTCAATATGTCGGCCGAACGATTGTTGTCTTAGTCGGACTGATTCTGGTTAAGGTCTGTTATGGGTTTTCCTTGCCGCTGCTTCCTGCGGATGGAACGATTACTGCTACATTTGATTCGCCTGTTTCCGCAGTGAGTTATGACAAGCCTCTGGTGGCAACATTGACGCTTTCCGCGCCTGGAGAGGGGAGCTTCCGCTTGACAGATTTGCGGGGGCGCTTTCGAGGGTTCTCGCATGTCGAGGACTTTGAGGCGGAACAGGAATTCGTTGATGGCAGGACACAGGGTGTTTGGCGAATTCGGCTGACGCCTTCGGGTCTGGGACCTTGGCGGTTATTGCCTTTTGCTGTCTGTTTCGTCAAAGGGCAGACCGGCCAGGAACAAACAGTTGTTACGCAGGCGGTTAAGCTCCCTGTACCGCAATCATTGCCAGAAGCAGAAGGTGCGCCGGAATGTGAATTAACGCCGGAATGGGTGCCGCCGGGGTGGCAGACGCTGAGCATGTGGGGGCTTCTCGCTGCTGGAGGGTTATGCCTTTTGGCTGGGTTGTGGTGGATAGTGCACAGGATTCGCCGGACGTTGCATGAGCGGATGCTTTCTCCTGAGGCTCGAGCAGAGGAGGAGTTGGCGCGTCTATTGGAGCGTGGTTGGATCGCGCAAGGAGCATTTGATCGTTTTTATACGGGGTTGACGGGAGTTGTTCGTCGTTATTTTGAGCGCCGTTATCACTTGCGCGCCACGCGTCAGACTTCGGAGGAGTTTTTGGCTGCGTTAACGCAGGACGTCCGTTTTTCTGTGGAGGATCGGAGAGCGCTTGCAGATTTTCTCATGGTTGCGGATAAAATTAAGTTTGCGCATGCAGAAGCTACAGCGATAGAGGCAGAACAGGCGGTTGTTTCAGCACGAGAAGTAATGTTACTGCGTGGGCGGGGCATTTCAGGCGAGACGTTGCTGAATGCTTGATGTTTCAATGGAATACTGGATTGTGTTCCTTTTTTGTTATTCCTGAAATATGGATTGGATATCAAAAATCCGGCCGGATGGTTACATCCGGCCGGGAGGTTATATCTTATTGGGTGGGGTTGTGTCTGTGTGTAGGAGATGTCTAAAAACAGGGATATGATATCATGCGTAGGGTGTTGGTGCAAGTCTTTTTTACGGTTTGATTTTCTTGGGGCAGGGAATCATCATCCTAGGAGGATGTCTTGTCTGGATTTGCTAAAATAAGCGGCATGATGGTGAAGTCAATGACAGGTTTTGGGCGTGGTTCCGCAAAGAATGAAATCGGGACTGTAACGGTTGAATTGTCGTCCGTTAATCGGAAGCAATTGGATGCTTCGATCTGGTTACCACGCGAGTGGATGATGTTTGAGCCTCGTGTATTGGGTGTATTGAAGCGTACTCTAGTTCGGGGTGCGGTGAAATGTTCGATTTCGGTGCAAGTGTGTTCAGTTTCAGATGGAATGTCGGGAGTAGTGTCTCGGTTTGCTCAGTTACAGACGGTGGCAAGAAGTCTTGGTGTACCGGCTAATGCGACATTTTCTGATTTGGTGGCACTCTCCGGAGCTGGAGAGGAACCGGAAGTTCCGCCTCCAACGGAAGAAATGTGGCGGTTGGTGGAGACTGCTATGCATGAGGCGTTGGTGCACTTGCAACAGATGCGTGAACATGAAGGGGTACGAATCGCTGAGGATCTGAGGGCGCGATTTCGGGAACTTCGTACGATTTATAGTTCGATTTGTGCGATTGCGCCCATATTACCGGGTTTGTATCGCGAGACCTTACGTAAACGGATTGCTGAATTGCTTTCGGAACGGGTGGCAATGGATAATGGACTGTTGGAGCGAGAAGTGGCTCTGTTTGCCGATAGGTGTGATATTTCGGAGGAGTTGACTCGATTGGAGGCGCATTTCGAGCATGCGGAGACCTTGCTTTCTGGAGAAACACCTTGTGGTAGGCCGTTGGACTTTTTGTGTCAGGAGTTCTTTAGAGAGATCAACACGACAGGTTCTAAATGCGCTTCCAACGAGATTTCTAGGCAAGTGATTGCATTTAAGACATTACTTGAGACGGTGCGCGAGCAGGTTCAGAACTTGGAGTAAGAGATGGTTAAGATCACAGAACTTGTTCCGGGAGATCTCCTTCAGCCGGGTTTTTGGGGGCGCCTGAATTATGCGGCTTTAGCGCATGCTCCTGAGGTTTTTGTGATTCGTAACAATGGATTTGCCAATGGGGTACCGTTGCCGTTGGCGTTTGCTAATCCCTGTTTGGTGGATTTTGCACCTGCATTTCGGATACGTGGGGCAAGAGTTCGGCAAGAGCAGTTGGAGACTGCATTACAGCGTGCGCACGATGTGTGTGTAGCCGGGCATGGGCCATTTTGGCTTGAGGTGCTTGAACAGACAGAAGCGGAAGATGGGGTGTGAGTATGGATGAGCAACAGCTGTGGGTGAATCTGTTTACCCGACAACCAGGGCGTGTGCATGTGATGGGCATCTGTGGCGCAGGAGCGGCAGGAGTGGCGTGGATGCTGCATTTGTATGGGTGGAAGGTGTCCGGGTGTGATCAGCACATTCCGCCGGTGTTGGAGAAGTTTTTTTCAAAGAATGGAATCCGCGTGATTCAGGGGCATGACTCCGGGCATTTGGCGCAGTGTGATGCGTTGGTTTATAGTGCGGCGATTCGTGCGAATGAACCAGAACTGGCCTTGGCGCGGGCTCAGGGGTTGACGGTGCTTTCGCGTGGTGAATGTCTGGCTGGGTGGGTGAGCGTTGTTCGGTCGGTAGCGGTCTGTGGAACACATGGCAAGACTACCACGAGTTGTTTTGCTACACGCTTATTACAATTGACGGGGCAGAACCCGTTGTGGTGTCTGGGCGGATTCACCTCTCGCTTATTGACAAGTGCCGGTCCGCGGGATGCTTCTTTGATTGATTCGCTGAACTCCAATCAGATTGCTGTTGCAGAGGCGGATGAGAGTGATGGCACATTAGCATGTGAACATCCGGCGGTGTTGGTGATTACAAACATTGAATTAGATCATTTGGATCATTTCCATAATGCTGAAGAGATTGAACAGTGTTTTGCCTCTGCTGTAGCGAACACTCGTGAAGGGGTCGCCGTGTGTGCGGATGCGCCGCGAGCCATGCGTGTGGCGGCGGGTTTCAAGAAGGGGCCAATTCTGACATTTGGATTTTCTTCGGATGCGATGTTGCGGGCAACAGAGGTGGAACAGTCTTCGAATGGATCGCGGTTTTGCCTAACCTATAATGGGAAGGCGTTGGGAGATGTTCTGTTGTCTGTTCCGGGCGATCATAATATTCTGAATGCAATGGGTGCTCTGGCTGCGGGAATGCTGTTAGGGGGAGATATTAAGACGCTGATGTTGGCATTGCCAAAGGCCTGTCAGGAGTTGCCACGGCGGCGGTTTCAATGGATGACGGAACAGGATGCCGCGGTGAGAGTGGTGGTGGATTATGCACATCATCCAACGGAGATTCTTGCCATGCTTTCGATCGCACGGTTACAGCAGCCGAAACGGTTGCGGCTGGTCTTTCAGCCACATCGCTATTCGCGAACAAAACGGTTGTTGATGGCATTTGTTGCAGCCCTTTCCAATGTGTCAGAAGTGGTACTGCTGCCAGTTTATGCTGCCAGTGAAACAGTCGACAAAGGATGTGAAAGCTACGAATTATATGCAGCCATGCGGCAGACAAATCCTTCTCAACGGGTATTGTTGGCAGAAACTTCGGAAGAGGTTGCCCAATATGTGCGGCGCACGGCACAGATTGGAGATATGGTTTTGATTGTGGGTGCTGGGGATGTGGAGCGAATAGGGCATGCATTGAGCAATGTGGTGCCGGCGGCAGTGTGGGAAAATCCGCATGTGGCTTGTTTGGTAACAACGCTTCCGGCTACCTTTGAGTTGAGGAGGGAGCAATCGTTAGCACGCTATTCCTGGTATCATGTAGGGGGTGAAGCGGAATTACTAATAGAGCCGAAATCGATAGCTGAGCTGGTGGCATTGAGTATCGCCTGCCATGTCAATCGTGTGCCGATTCGCTTGGTGGGTGCTGGCGCGGATTCATGGTTCTCGGATTTGGGGTTCCCCGGAGTGGTATGCGTACTTCGAGGAGAACCTTTTGAGCAGTTTATGGTAGAAGGGGGAGTGGTGACGGTTGGGGCTGGAGTATCCGGTGTGGCGCTTCTGAATCGACTGGAACAGGCTGGGTTGTCTGGATTGGAGTTCATGCAGGGAATTCCGGGAACAGTGGGCGGTTGGGCATGGATGAATGCTGGTGCGCACGGGCAGGCTTTCTGGACGTGTGTTTCCGAGGTGCGTATGGTGCTTGATGATGGGCAAATTCGGCGCGTATGCGCACAGGCAGTAACACCTGGTTATCGACGGGTATTTGGGTTGCCGAAGGGAACGATTGTTTCGGTGAAACTCGTATTGCAGAGAGATTCGGCAGAAGTTATTCGCAGAAAACGCAGGGAGTTTGAAGCCTGCCGAGTGGATTTGGCAGGTTTAAGAACCTGTGGCTCACTATTCAAGAATCCCGATGGACTTTCTGCCGGAGCGGTATTGGATGCTCTTGGGGCGAAGCAGTGGAGGATCGGTGGCGCGTTTGTAACTCCGCAACATGCCAATGTGATCGCAGCCGGAGCGGGGTGTACAGCATCGGATGTGTTAGCACTGATGTGGCGGATGCGAGATGCAGTGGCTGCGGCACAGGGTATAGAATTGAAACCGGAAGTTCAGGGTTTTTAAGGCGTTGGGTAGAGAGTGTTGGGAGAGGCTTTATACTGAGAGGCGGCGTTTGGTTGTATCGCGGGTTGGATTGAAAAGTCGGGGTAGGTTCGCTTAAACGTCTGGGCGAGTTTAAGCGAACGTTGGTTGGGGCGGTTCGTGTGGCGCTGTGTTCAGAACGGTCTTCGGGGAGAGTTAAAAGATGGGGTGGGGAAGCTTGTATGTGCGGACGTGAGATAGATAGCAGGCTTGCTGCATACAGAGGAATACATGTCCAAGGTGATCGAGGGCATATCTTGTCAATTATTGGAGAGAGATTAGAATAGGCGGGCATGAAGAACATTCTGTTATGTTTATTTTTTTTGATGACAGGAATGACGTTGGCCGCGATTTCATCGCTTTCATCTGAGGAGCGTGAAACGTTGGCACGTGTGGCGGCGGTGCGCCCAGCACCGCGGCAGGTGGCGTGGCAACGCTATGAGATGACAGCCTTTTTCCATTACGGCATAAATACATATACTGGCCGAGAGTGGGGGGATGGAAAGGAAGACCCGGCGTTGTTTAACCCGACGGCGTTGGATTGCAGACAGTGGGTGCGGGCGGTAAAGGCTGCTGGAGTGAAGTTAGCGATTCTGACAGCAAAACATCATGATGGGTTTTGTCTGTGGCCAAGTAGATTGACGAAACATAGTGTGGCGGCATCGCCATGGCGTAAGGGGCGGGGGGATGTCTGCCGAGAGTTTGTGAACGCTTGCCGGGCGGAGGGGATTAAAGTTGGCATGTATCTGTCTCCTTGGGATCGGCATGAATCAACGTATGGGACGCCGGCCTATAATGATTTTTTTGTTGGGCAACTGAATGAATTGTTTGATGCGTATGGACCGATTGATGAGATTTGGTTTGACGGAGCGTGCGGGGAGGGACCCAATGGTAAGCAACAGATATATGATTGGAATCGTTTCTATGCCACAATTCGCGCAAGAAATGCAAACTGTGTGATTGCTGTTTCAGGCCCGGATGTGCGATGGGTTGGAAATGAGTCGGGATTGGCGCGGGAAAGTGAATGGAGTGTGGTGCCGGCTAAAACGCTAGATAATGATGCTGTACGTGATGATTTTAAGGATTACCACTTTGATCAGGTGGATATAACCCAGATGGCGGCTAAACAGGCGGTGGTTAAGCCGCAGATTGATGCCACGTCTAAGACTTTGGGAGCCTTGCAGGAAGTTCTGGCCGCAGATCATTGGGTTTGGTTCCCAGCAGAGTGCGATGTGTCGATTCGTCCGGGTTGGTTTTATCATCCGGAGCAGAATAAGCAGGTGAAGTCGGTGGCAGAATTGATGCGGATTTATGATCGTTCTGTTGGGCGAAACGCGGTGTTGTTACTGAATATTCCTCCTATGCCTTCTGGTCGGTTGCATGATACGGACGTCTCGCGGTTGAAGGCGTTTGGTGAAGTTATTCGGCGAACGTTTTCAAATAATTTGCTGGGGCGGATCAGGCCAGGGCAGACGATGTTCAAATTCTTGGTACCAACGGCTTTCGATACGGTAATGGTTCAGGAGGATATCACACAGGGGCAATTGGTTGAACGGTTTCACGTGGAGATTCTGGAGCCGAAATCAAACCAGTGGAAAACGATAGCATCGGCGACAACCATTGGGTATAAACGAATTTTACGGCTTACGGAGAAGGTGACGGCTCGAGCTGTTCGCCTAGTTGTAGATGAGACGCGGGCAGATCCAAAAATTTTACGTGTTGGGGTTTACAATGCAGCTCCGGTACCTTGAGATGGCGTGAGGAGTTTGTGATTGTTGTTTGATAGAGGAGCTTACGTGATCTTGGAAAGAGCGTCTTTATTATATAGGAAGAAATGAGCGCGAACCTTGATGACTGATCTAAGTTATGCCTGGAATGTCTCGGCATGTTCTGCCATAAGGAGCATCACATGCGTGATCTTTTTAAGTTCTTCGGGAGTGATGATGTACGGTGGCATGGTGTAGAGTAGTCTGCCGAATGGGCGGAGCCAAATGCCATGTTCAACGAGGAAACGTTGTGCTTTTGCCATGTCAAGAGGCTTCTTCAGCTCGATTACGCCGATAGCTCCTAGGATACGGACGTCGGCTACGGCAGGGAAGTTTGCGGCGGGTTTTAATGCGCTTTTCAGATTGGATTCAATTGTGTGAACGGCTGTTTCCCAAGGACTTGATAGAAGCAGATCGGTTGAAGCAAGAGCAACCGCACAGGCAAGCGGATTTCCCATAAAGGTTGGTCCGTGCATGAAACATCCGGCTTCACTGGAGCAGACGCGCTCGGCTACGCGGTCAGAAGTTAGAACGGCGGAAAAGGTCATCATGCCGCCGGTAAGGGCTTTACCTATACACATAATATCGGGTTCAACACCGGCATGTTCCCAGGCGAACAACTTTCCGGTTCGCCCAAAACCTGTGGCGATTTCATCGAAGATGAGCAGAACGCCAGCTTTATCGCAGGCTTTACGAAGCGCTTTGAGATAATTGGGGTGATAGAAGCGCATTCCGCCGGCACCTTGAACGATAGGTTCAAGAATAACGGCAGCAAGAGTTTCCCTGTGTAATTGAAGGGCATGTGCCATGGGGGCAAAATCGGTTTCATCCCAGGACGAATGAAAGACACATTGCGGTGCTTGAACAAAGAACCGTTTAGGAAGAGCTTGGCCAAAGAGCCCGTGCATTCCAGTAATGGGGTCGCACACGCTCATGGCGTTCCAAGTGTCGCCATGATAGCCGGATCGAATAGTGAGGAAGTTTGTTTTTTGGGGATTAAACTGAATGGCCATCTTCATAGCCACTTCTACAGCAACGGATCCACTGTCGGCGTAAAAGATTTTGGTGAGGGATGGTGGAGTGATTTGGAGGAGTCGTTTTCCGAGCTGGATTGCTGGCTCATGGGTTAATCCACCGAACATGACATGACTCATATTACGCACTTGGGTTTCTGCTGCGTGGACAAGCACGGGATGTGAGTAGCCATGGATGGCACACCACCATGAGCTCATGCCCTCAATTAATCGCCGACCATCGGAAAGGATGAGTTCACATCCTTCTGCGTGGGCGACCTTATAAGCCGGGAGTGGGGCTATTAATGAGGTGTAGGGATGCCACAGGTGTTCACGGTCAAAGGTGTCAAAAGGGGAGGATGTCATAATGTAGGTTGTTAAAGGGTTGTTCCGGATTGACAGAGATCTGAAAATACAGCAGGGATAAGCCTGGCAAGCGCAAGAGGATCGGTTTCCACCATCAATCCGATTTGGCCACCACTGAGACAGATAGTTGGCTGAGTTTGTGCAGACACATCGATAAAAGTGGGGAAGTGTTTACGCATACCTATGGGAGAACACCCACCATGGTGGTAACCAGTAAGCGGGAATAGTTGGGCGAGAGGGAGCATCGCTAACTGTTTTTCGTGGGCTGCCCGGGCTGCTTTCTTGAGGTCGAGAACCGCATTGGCAGGAATAACAAAAACGGCATTAACGTGATGCACATTTTCGGTGACAAGCGTCTTAAAAACACGCGACGGAGGAAAACCGAGGGAGCGGGCAATTTCTCCTGCATGAAGCTGCCCATTTTTCCCGTCAAATTCATATGTTGTGTAGGGGATGGCAGCCATCTGTAAAATGCGCTCAACGTTTGTTTTTTTTGCGCCTCGCTTCATTGAACGAACGATAGGGGGTTAACGGACGACTTCTGCTGAACCGTTTGCAGCCATAAATGCTTCAACGTCTTCACAGGAGAATAGGGCGGCATCCCCAGAAATAGTGTGTTTTAGAACAGAGGTGGCGAGACCAAATCGAATTGCATAATCAGGATTTCCTGAGAATGCCGCACCGGAACGACTCGTTAAAAGCCCATGAAGAACCCCGCTGGCGAAAGCATCACCACCTCCGATTCGGTCGTAAATGTTGAATCGTAACGGATTTGTTTTTCCATAAATCGGCCTGGTTCCATGATTGGATTGAAGGTAATAGGCTGAAAGACTGTTTTCGGTGGCACTGTGAATGATCCGCTCTGTTCCGAAAACAAAGGCCAGATGATATCGCTGAAGTAATTCCCGAAGGGCTGCTTGTTTGCGGTGTTCGTAAGGGCTTGAGGGCTCCGGGTCGATATCAAGCAGCATTTGCGCATCCCATTGGCGGGCAAAGACAACATCAACGTAGTATAGGAATTTTGGATAAATGGCACGTGCGGCATCAAGTGACCACAGACGGGCACGGTAGTTGAAGTCAAAACTTACAGGAATCCCACGTGCTTTTGCTTCTGCTGCGGCACGGAACGCGGTTCGTTGTACTTTCTCGCCTAGAGCGAGCGTGATTCCACTGATGTGAAACCAGCAAGCATTTTCGAATATGGCTGACCAATCGAAATCCTGTTCCGAGATATGGGAAAAGGCGGAGTGCTTGCGGTTGTAAATGACTTTTGATGGGCGCCCACCAAAGCCGGTTTCCAGAAAATAGATCCCAATATTTGTACCTCCACGCACAATATGCGATGTATCTACGCCATTGGCTAACAAATGCCGAACAGCCCCTTCACCGAGCTGGTTGGGGGGAAGTCGCGTAACAAAACGGGAGGCATGCCCCAAATGTGTCAATGCAACAGCCACATTGGCTTCCCCACCTCCATAATGAACCTGTAGATCATGGGCGGTATTTAAGGTTGAACCGTCTTGGGTGGACAGGCGAAGCATGATTTCGCCAAATGTAACCACGGTACCCATCGATGTTCCCTTTAGTTTCGATTCTTCCAGGCGCGGGTCTGCTCCAGTGCCCGGGCAATAACTTTGTCCATGTCATAGTAACGGTACTCACCCAATCGTCCTCCAAAAACGACATTCGGGCAAGACTGAGCCTTTTCTTGATATTGTCTCAGCTGTAAAGCCGAGGCTTCGGTGTTGATTGGGTAATACGGTATGTCACCAACGTGCCAATCGGCTGGATATTCACGGCAAATGACGGTTTTCTCTTCGCCATACACACGTTTACGTTCAGGATGAAAATGCTTGAATTCATGAATGCGGGTGTAGGGGATAGAGGCATCTGCAAAGTTCATAACCGTGGTGCCTTGCCAATCCTGAACAGGTTTTGTTTCCCACTCAAATCGCAATCCACGCCACGGCAGCGCTCCGTAGATGTAGTCAAAATAGGCATCAATAGGGCCACTGTAAAAGATTGGTAAATCGTTTGAAAAACGCTCTCGAATAGTCAGGTAATCAGTGTTGTAACAAACCTGGACACCTGGATGATCAAGCAGAGAGGCGAAGAGTGAAAAATAACCTTCTCGGGGAACTCCCTGCCACGGGTCATTGAAATATCCAATATCATAGTTGGCACGCACAGGAAGCCGCCGAATGATGAATGCCGGGAGTTCACGTGGTTCTGCATGCCATTGCTTTTGGGTGTATCCTTTGATGAAGGCCTCGTAGAGTGGGCGTCCAACGAGTGAGATGGCCTGTTCCTCCAGGTTTTTCGGTTCTCCCGAAAGATGGGCTTTCGCTACTTCTGCTGCAATAAACGCCGGGAGTTCGTGCGGTTTCAGACGCGTGCCATAAAATGCATTGACGAGAGCCAAGCCAAGCGGCATGAAGTAGACTTTTCCGGCATGTTCAGTCAGGACTTTATGGCGATAATCCGTAAAGGACACAAAACGGTTGACGTAGTCCCAGACTTCTCTATCCGCGGTGTGGAAAATATGCGCTCCATAACAATGGCATTCGATACCGGTTTCGGCATCAATTTGGCTGCGGGCATTTCCTCCCGGCAACGCCCGCGCTTCCAGAATCAACACGCGATTCCCAGCCTCAGCCAATTCCCGTGCTGCCACACATCCCCATAAACCTGCGCCAACGACGAGCACATCGTATGTATCCGCAGATGGAAGTACTACAACAGGTTCTGCCATAAAGGAGGCCTTTCCTAGTTTATCGGATTTTTCCCCACCGTGGGGAGGTGAAGGGCCAGTGAACAAACGACGCCGGACCAAGAAGGTTACGTGCCGGGACGGTGCCCCAATAGCGACTGTCCAAACTATTCCCGGAATTGTCTCCAAGAGCCACATACTCCAATGGCCCAAGTTGGAATTGTGCACGTGTTGCCAAAGGTGTGTTCGATGCTGGTGCGGGTTGATAGCCGATATACTGGGGCGCCCCCTTCCATGGGCGTTCATGTGCGGCAATCTCCGCCAAACGCGTAGGAACGAGCGCTGGCTTTCCGTTAACCCACAGATGGGAATCTCCTGGCTTTAGCTCAACTCTGTCACCCGGGCGTCCACATAATCGCTTGATGTAGTGCTGATTATTGGGAAGTCCGGGCAGATTCTGCGTTGAAAACACAATCGTTTCACCAAGCCGTGGATGGCGAAAGTTCCAAATCCAGCGGTTGACAAAGAGAAAATCGCCACTTTTAACGTAACCGCTCCATAATCGCTGATGTGTTCGGACGCGCCCTTGATCTCGGCGAAGCTGTTCGAGTATCAGTGGAAAAACAGCGTCTGGCAGGTCGTAACGATCCCGGCCATTGACCACAAGGGTGCTGTATCCTGGGGCTTGGCTTTGCCCATATGCGGAAACGATACCACTGTTTTTAATCCGAATGTCCTTAAAACTTTTTCCAGTAATGCACCATTTTACAAATTTCCATGGAGCTCGATCCCAAGTATCCGGAACCTCGGCTGCTTCTACGTGAATTCCATAGAGCGTAGGCTGCATGGAGCCGGTTGGAATTTGAAAGGGTTCGTAAAAATAGGCTCGGAAACAAAAGGCTACAGCAAGAGCTGAAACGACAACATCAAATGCTTCCGCTGCCCATGCAGCACGCTGTTTTGGGAGCGCCTCTGCAAGCTCCGCACGAATTGTGGCCACCAAGGCCGGCAACTCTTCTGTTTCTTTGCAACGAATCGCCTGCTGCAAATCTGTCAACCGCACTTCCAACGCTTGACGCACGGCTGGTGGTAGGATGTCTTCGTACAGACGAAATGTATTACGCAGCTCCCTCAGTGCTTTGCGGGCTGAACGGAGTGTAAGAAAATCATGCCACGTTATCATGCCAAAAGTCCTACAACGTTACCCGGGTTATCGCCGTTCGAGTGTAAGTATAATCGTTTCTTGCGATTGTTCCGGACATCCTTCTCCAATAAAGAGTTGTGAAGCGGGCAGATCTAACGCTTCACCTATCAAACGGGTTAACACCGCGCGTTGCTTCAGATGATCTGTCTGGCTGAAAAAGTGAGATGAAACCAAAACGCGTCCAACACGCCCTTGATAATCGTGCAATGTCTGTAACATTTCTCCGGTTGGTATCCCTGGCCAAACCACCGTTTGCGCCTGTTGTCTGGCATTGCTCACCCAAAAACCTAGGCATGCACCGATTAGCAGAATTAATGGAATGCCAACGGATAAAAAAAGTCTCCAAGGGAACACACGGGGGCATTTACCCAGGTTACGTAAGGCTTTGCGTGAAGGCACGTGCTCTGGGTGAAGGGTTTGAATCTCCTGCCAGAGCCTGCGTGCTTCAGCAGTGTCTCCCTGCTCCGAGCGAATTCGTGCAAGAAGATCCATCGCTTCAATGGTTTTGGCTAGTTCCCCATCCGAGAGTAATAATTCCTCCGCTTCACTGTAGCGCTTTGCACTGGCAAGCGTATAGGCACATAGCAAAGCCACTTTGGTGTTACTTGCCATCGGAGGCTCCTTCCTGCCCGGAGGGCTCTGTAATTACCGGTTGGGGAACCAAAATGCCGCGCTTATTTAACAGGGCTTCGATGGCGTGAAGTGCTTCCATGGTACCGTTATTGTCCCCGTCACACAAGGTTTGATAAATCCGCCCCATGGCATTTCCGACAGTTTCCCAGTCGATTTTTTCTGCTGCAATTTTGGCCGCCGTCAGTTCGGTTTGGTGGATCATCTCAAGTTCCAGCTCTGCGAACTGCTCAGATACACGCACCAAAGCCTCTGTGTCACATCCGTCGACACTGACTTCTTTGCGCAGACATTTCGGATGATTGGCCATGTAAAACTCCTTCGCGATTGCTCTTATTATGCCACAAATGGACAGACTTCGCAGAAATGGTTTATGTGGCCGTTTGATGTGCCGTATTAGATAGAGAACGGGGAATGTCCGGCACGTAAAAGAAAACAAAATACAGGTAGGAAGGGAATGAGATGTGTACAAAATAATGGGGAAGAATGGCTTTCAATGTAAGGTGGGGCGGCTTCGAGGTAAACTCGCCTCGAGCTTTGAGCGGGCTCGGTGCGAGTTATGTAAGAACACGGTGCAGGTGTTTTTCAAGGTGCGGAGTGAATGCCATTGGCAGGTTAGATGGAAAAGGGTGGGACGGCTTATATTTGTTGTAGTATTAGAACGGTTTTATATGGTATTACAAACGGGGGGTGAAACCTATCTTAGACGTTTTTTTGATATACTTACCTCTATGGATCAGTTGACTTATCTTGCGGCATTTCTTGCACTCATCGCCCTAGTTGCCATCGTTCCGGCTGTGTTTCGTCGGTGGCACGTTCCATCGGTTGTTGCAATTATGGCTGTTGGTATTTTTGTCGGGCCTCATGGACTTGGGCTTTTGGAGTGGATCGCCGGGGCGATTCCTTCGTCTGTGGATGCCCACACGTTACGGGGTGTGGTGGATGCATTTGGATTCCTTGGCTTGGTTTTTCTGATGGCATTGGCCGGCGCGGAGACCGACTTGCGGATGTTGGTTAATGAAAAACGGGCGGTAACGGCGCTGTCTATTCTAACTTTCGCACTTCCCGCCGCAGCTGGATATTTTGTCTACTGGCTGTTTGATCGGAGTCATCCCATTAGTGCATGGGTTTATGCCTCTTTATTTGCATCGCACTCGATTGGAATTGTCTTCCCGGTTATTCGGGAAATGGGGTTAGTTCGCTCACGTTTCGGTATCGCGGTTCTCTCGTCTACAGTTATTACCGATATTCTCTCGTTGGTGTTGTTGGCGGTATGTGTTCAACTTCAGACTTTGAGTGCGGCGGGGTCTCGAGTGGTGCAAGGTATTTCCGTGTTGGAGCGAATGGATCTTTCGTGGCTTGGGGTCTGGTTTACGCCTTGTTTCGTGGCGTTGATTTTTCTCTTTGTCGCGGTCGTTATGTGGGTGGTACCGCTGTTATGGCTGCTGGTAGAGCGATTGCTCCCGGAAGGGGATGAGGCGAAAGTAACATTTTTCCTGTTGGTGGTGTTGATTATTGTTTTGGCCGGTGAAATGCTTGGCGTGAATTTGATTGTCGGGGCATTTGTTTCAGGTATGGCCGTTGCGCGAACGCCCTGCTTTAGAAAGTCGGGAGAGGAGTTCCATCGCAAGTTGGAGGCGATCGGGTTTGGCTTGGTGATTCCGTTCCTCTTCTTAAGTGTGGGATTTCATGCCGACTTGGCTGTCTTTTTTGGAATGGGCGAACAGGGGGATGTTGCACGAAGTTTGCTGATTGCTGGAGCTACGGTGGTTGGGCTTGTGGGGAGTAAGGTGTTCAGTGGGTGGCTTGCCTTGCGAATTTCCGGGTTTGGCAATCGCCAAGGATTATGTGCCGGGTTGATGACTGTGCCGCAGCTTTCGGCGACGCTGGCTGCCGCGGCGGTGGCGCTTAATCTTAGGTTGTTGGATGAAACGTTCTTTAATGCGATTGTGGTGTTGTCTCTGGTTACAACCTTGCCGGTTCCAACGCTGGTTCGGTTGCTTATTTCGCGGAGTGGAGTGGCATTTGATACCAAGCCGAGAGGAACTGCCGCCATTAAAGAGGCGGATTCTGTTGCGGAGCTTGAGCATTTGGATCTAACGGTTTAGGGAGAATGTGCCGTGGATGCTGTCCCTGAGCAGGCCGTGCAGACGGATTCGCCGTTATTGGTGCTCGATCGGTTGTCGGTAACGTTTCGAACGCCGAGCGGGGAAGTTACCCCTGTGCCGGAGGTTAGTCTCTCTGTAGGTGAAGGAGAGCGGGTGGCTCTGGTGGGTGAAAGTGGGTGTGGGAAATCGATTACGGCCTTGAGTGTTACGGCACTGCCTCCAACGGACAGAGCTCGAATGACAGGGCGTATTCGGTTCTCAGGGGTAGACATTCTGGCGAACCCTGCGGCTTTGCAAGCTGTTCGACGCAAGGGGATAGCCTATGTCTTTCAGGATCCAATGGCAAGCTTAAATCCGGTGATGCGTATTGGCGAGCAAATTGCGGAAGTTTTGCCGAACCAAAACCGAAGATTGTGCCGCGAGAGAATCTTGTCCTTGCTGACGGATGTGGGTTTGCCTGATCCCGTACGTGCACTGAGAGCCTATCCTTGCGAGCTTTCAGGCGGGCAATGTCAGCGTGTCATGTTGGCGATGGCATTGGCGGCAGAACCTCGATTGTTGATTGCGGATGAGCCGACAACGGCGTTGGATGTAACTACGCAGCGTTTAATCCTTGGGCTGATGACCGATTTGGCCAAACAGCGGGGTATGGCATTATTGCTGATTACGCATAATCTGGGTATTGTAGCTAATTATATGCAGCGCGTTTATGTGATGTATGCTGGACGAATTGTGGAAAGCGGCGCGGTACAAGACGTGCTCGCTGATCCGCACCATCCATATACAAAAGGGTTGTTGGCGGCTGTTCCCAGTTTGCGCTTGGATAAAATGCGGTTGCAGGATATTCCCGGAACGGTTCCTCCGCCCGGGCGGTTCCCTGCGGGATGTGCGTTTGCTCCGAGGTGTGCAGATGCTGTATCGGGTTGTGTTCGCGCAGTTCCGGAGCTAAAATGCGTAGAGCCTGGGTGGATGTGCCGATGCCTGTTACCGAAAAAACGGGGATAAGACGTCTTGCTGGAGCTTGGATGTAATGTATGTTGAAAAGTATAATAAAATGAAGCCCCACGGAACTCACTTTGAACCGCGGGGCTTCTTCGTAAAAGAAGACGTCTATATTTATTCTTCTTCTGCAGCGAGAGCGGCTTCGATTTCATCTGAGAAATCTGCCGTGGTGAAAACGTTTTGAACGTCTTCATTATCTTCAAGTGCAGCAATAAACTTATTAATTGCCTTAGCTTGAGATAACTCCGTTACAGGGGTTGTAGCTACCGGGATCAGTTTAACCTCAGCATCAGAGGTCTCAATTCCGGCTTTATTCAGGGCATCGCAGACGTCGGCAAAGGCGGCTGGTGCGGTAAGGATTTCGAACCCTTCATCATCTGCATTGACGTCATCTGCACCAGCATCAAGAGCCAACATCATCACGTCATCTTCGTTCAAATCTCCTTTAGGAAGAAGGATTTGTCCCTTACGCTCAAAATTGCGCGTTACAGAACCTGATTGGCCGAGCTCCGAATTGTTCTTTTTGAAGATATTGCGGATCTCAGCAGCCGCACGATTTTTGTTTGAGGTCAGGACTTGAACGACCAGCCCAACGGTTCCTACATAACCTTCATAAGTGATTTCTTCAAGAATATCTGCCTGTAATTCTCCGGTGCCTTTCTTGATGGCACGATCGATGTTATCCTTAGGCATGTTGATCGCCTTGGCTTTGGCAATCAGGTTGCGTAGGGAGGGGTTGGTGTTTGGGTCGCCATTACTCTTGGCCACTAGCATGATTTCTTTGGCCAAACGGCTGAACATTTTGCCGCGTTTGGCGTCTGCTGCGCCCTTGGCATGTTTAATGGTTGCCCATTTACTATGTCCGCTCATCTCTCATCTTCCTTTCTGAAGGGTATATGCAATGATTGTTATCTTGTGCGGTTAGCGCACTTCACCATATCCTGCATTCATGTCATCGCCAAGCATACGCTCAGCTGTCTCATCTTCGCACGATTGTACCCAGCCGGTTTCGAACCCGAGGTCTTCAACCAGCTCAGCCAATGGCGTGAACTCTTCTGGGCTTAACCGTTTATCCCAACCGGGTGTTACACGTGCTCGCCCTACAGGGTTATATTGCGCCATTACGCTAATTGCCACACCGGCACCTAACGTATTGCGCAACCAGATTAAGTTGTCTGCCACTTCATCTACTCGCCCGGGCAAGGCCAACAGGCGAACAATGAGCCCTCGACGTGCAATTCCATCGGAGTCACATTCCAAGGAGCCAAGTTTGTTCCAAAACCATTGAATAGCTGCTCGCGCTATCGGAACATACTCTTTGCAAGATGAACCGGCCTGCGCACTGCTCTGCGTTGCATACCGCAAGTCTGCCAATGCAATATCGATTAGAGGCAGGTAACTATTTAGTGATTCTGTACGTTCAAAACTGGATGTATTATACACAAACGGCAATTTTATACCAGCCCGTAATAACGGTTTCACTGCTTCAGTAATTTGTGGAAGCCATGGCGTTGGGGAGACAAGATTCCAATTATGGCACCCTTGTTCAACTAATACGTGCATCCGCTCTGTCAACGTTTCAATAGAAAGGTCATCCCCAGCACCGCCGGAACTCCATTTTGCATTTTGACAATATAAACAGCGTAACGTACAATGCGAAAAAAAGAGTGCGCCACTTCCCCGTGTACCCGAAAGCGGGGGCTCTTCGCCGAAGTGCGGCCCCCAGCGAAAAACACGCGGTTTCACCCCCGCGCCACAATACCCTTTCTGGCCGAGTAGACGATTCACTCCACATCGCCGTGGACAAAGTTCACATTGTGCAAGAGCTGTGGCCATGCGGTTTAAGCCTGTTTTCCTGCGGCTTTTCGTTTTTCCAGTGCAGGTTCGCCGATGATAGCTTTAATACGGCGTACGCCTGCCGAGGAACTTTCTTCTTTCAATATTTTGAATGCGATTAATTCAGATGTGTTTTGGGCATGCGGACCTCCGCAGACTTCCTTGGAGAAGTCGCCCATGGTGTAGACCTTCACTTGTTCGCCATATTTCGCTGTAAACAAAGCCGTGGCTCCTGCAGCTTTGGCTGCTTCAATCGGCATGGTTTCACAGGTGATTGGTAACGCCCGCGCAATTTGCTCGTTAACCAGATCTTCTACTTGCGTCAGTTGTTCCTTCGTCATCTTTTCAGGATGAGAAAAATCGAAGCGAAGGCGTTCTGCTGTGATGTTTGAGCCTTTCTGGTTTACGTGATCTCCTAATACGAGCTTGAGTGCTTTGTGAAGTAAATGTGTTGCTGTATGTAATCGTGTGGTCTGTTCAGAGTGATCGGCCAGTCCGCCCTTGAACACCCCCTCACCTTGTTTGGAGGCTTCTTTGTGCTTAGCTTCCGCTTTATTAAAACCCTCGACATCTACTGTTAGTCCACGCTCTGCGGCTAACTCTTGTGTTAATTCCAAGGGGAATCCGTATGTATCGTATAATTTGAATGCAGTTTTACCAGAAATTTGTGTTTGCCCATGCTGAGTCATAACCTCAGCTACTTTTTCAAACTCGTGCCGCCCTTGCAGCAAGGTTTTGGCAAAACGATTTTCTTCCGCTGTTAACTCTGTTACGATTATATTGCGTTTTTCCGATAATTCAGGATAAAAACCACAATATGTGCCAATAACCAGGTCTGCGAGTACAGCTGTAAATCCAGAGGGTAGACCAAGATCCATACCGTATCGGACGGCGCGACGGATTAAACGCCGAAGCACGTAATTCGCGCCTACATTTCCAGGTTTTACACCGCCCTTCGGATCTCCCAAGATAATGGTGGCTGTTCGCATATGATCTGCGATGATGCGTTCGGCGCGTATGCGTTTTTCTTCCGGAAGTTCCGTTGTGGTTAGTTCACGAATCTTATTGAGCAAGGGGAGAAAGAGCTCGGATTCGTAGACGGTCTTGTATCCGTTGATCATGCAGATTGTTCGCTCAACACCCATTCCGGTGTCAACGTTATGCTGCTTTAATGGCTCATATTTTCCATCTGCAGTTTTGTTATATTGCATGAAGACATCATTCCAGATCTCGATATATTTACCACATCCGCAACCTGGTGAACATGTGGCACAGCAGGGAGCCTTCCCTGTGTCAATAAACATTTCCGTGTCTGGGCCACAAGGCCCGGTTGTTCCCGCCGGCCCCCACCAATTGTCTTCTCTCCCTTTCGGGAAAATATGGCTTTCGGGAATGCCTTGAGCCTTCCAGTAGGCGATCGCTTCACCGTCGCGTGGGATATCGCCTTCTCCGGCAAAGACGGTTACAGAGATTTGTTCGGGCTTAAATCCCAGATGCTTGGTTAGGAATTCAAAACTCCACGCGATGGCTTCCTTTTTGAAATAGTCGCCAAGAGACCAGTTTCCAAGCATCTCAAAAAAAGTTAAATGTGCACTATCACCGACAGCCTCAATGTCTCCTGTCCGCACACACTTTTGGACATCTGTCAAGCGTGTCCCGGCGGGATGTTTCTCTCCGAGTAAGTATGGTACGAGCGGATGCATGCCTGCGGTAGTAAAGAGCACGGTTGGATCGTTTTCCGGAATTACGGAGGCGCCGGAAATGATGGTGTGCCCCTTTGATTCGAAGAATTTCAAATACATATCCCGCAGAGCATCAGCTGTCAACTTGGCCATGGGAAGCCTCCTTAAAAAAGAAAGAAAACGGGCAAAAGTATATCACATTTTGACAGAATAGGAATCTTTCCCCTTCTCAACACGAGAGAACTAGGGGGCTTTCTTATTCTAGTAATGGTAGAGTATGTATAACTTTTGTTACGATAACACGTATGGACGAGGTGAAAATATCGGCCTTATTTTTGGATTTTTGTCAGTCATTTCCCCGCGAGGATATGATTGAGCTGAAGATTATGCATACGCGGCGGGTGGTAGAAAATGCTATCCGGATTATGGAGCACGAGGGCTTTTCTGCGGGGTTGTATAGCCTTGGGGTATGTACAGCGTGGTTACATGATGTGGGGCGGTTTCAGCAGTTTCAACGTTATCGAACGTTCAGTGATCGGCAGAGTGTGGATCATGCATTGTTGGGGTGTTCGGAGGTTTTGCGATTGGGGTGGTTAGATTCGGTTTCTGCAACAGAACGGAATCTGGTTCTTCATGCGATAGCGTTTCATAATCTGCGGGATCTTCCAGAGCGGTTATCAGAAGATGAATACCGTTTGTCTGCACTGGTTCGTGACGCGGACAAATTGGATATTTTCAGGGTGCTGGATCAGGCGATAGAATCGGGGTATTTGACAGCGCATCCGGAAATATACTGGGGGCTGCCCATTGCACGGTCTCCATCAGAGGCTGTGGTTGCGGCTGTACGAGAAGGGAAGAGCGTGGATTATGCCGATGTTTGCTCGTTGGCGGACTTTGTCTTTATCCAGTTGGCTTGGTGCAGTGGAGGCCTGGTTTTTGCGGAGAGTCTTCGTATGGCGTTGGCGCGGAAAGTGGTGGAGACGCGTAGGGATTATTTATGTACTCTTTTGCCTGGATCGACCGACGTGATATGTCAGTGTTGTAGTGGGGTATTAGAGAAAATGAAGCGGAGGCTTGAGTATGGCGCGTAAGCGAAGGTTGAAACGGGCAAATCTAGGTGCTCGTTTTTCAAACTACTCAACGTATTGGATCGGTGGTTTGTTGGTTTTGGCATTGCTCGGTGTAGGCAATTGGTTTGCACATTTGCCAACAGCGCGGCGAGCTTCGTTTGGTTCATTCGAGCCTACATTGGAAGCGCTTGGTGCAGTTACGGCGGACGCCACAGATGCGATTGGGTTGACAGGACGAGATGTGGCGGTGGAGTATTTAGCTCCCTTATCAAAAGGCCCGCTGCCATTTGGTCTTCCACAGATTGTAAATACGCAAAAGGTTCCAAAAGATATTCAGGTATTGAAGCGAAAAGGGTATTGGGTCGGTTTTTCGCCAACGCTAGGATATCCGGTTTGGTCGGCATATGCCATCCCAGTTAAACGGGTAATGAAATGGCCCCCGGAGCGCCCGGCATTTTTACAGGATAAGCAGGTATTTGATTCGCCAACACCGGATGTTTATACCGGCAGTGGTTATGATCGAGGGCACATGGCTCCCAACTATGCAATTGCCACAGGGTATGGGCGTATCGCACAGAGAGAAACTTTTTTGATGACAAATATTGCGCCACAACGGCCAGACCTGAATCGGGGGCCTTGGCGCATATTGGAGCAAAAACTTGCGGATGATTTGTCGTCCATAGGCGACACAGTATATGTGCTAGTCTGTACCGTTCCTGATGCCTCCGGCGCATGGTTGAAAAAAGGGCGGGTACGTATTCCGAAGGGTTTTGCGATGATTGTCGCAGCAGTACATGATCGACAGTTACGTGTGTTTGGCATATATATGCCGCAGGAGACCGCTTCCTCCAAACGCCCACGTTACTGTTTTTGTTCTGTAAGGGCGTTGGAAGAAGCAACTGGGCTTAACTTTTTTCCAAATCTTTCACCAACGCTTCAGGACGCGGTTGAGATTCCGGAAGCCAATCGGTTTTGGCCCCGGTGGGAGGTGTTTTGATATGGTTTTTCGCCGGATTGCGATTGGGTTTGATACCTCGTTACGCTCGACAGGCCTTGGGATTGTTCAGATGGAGGGAAACAGTCGGCGAGCGCTTTATTATGCGCCGGTTCGGATCCCCCAAACCCGTCCACTTTCAGAAGCGTTGGCCTTGCTGGATGCAGAAGTCGCACGTGTATTGGATTTATATCACCCTACAGAAGCTGCAATGGAAGGGGTGTTTTATGCAAAAAACGCACGGACAGCAATGATTCTGTGTCATGCACGCGGAGTGGTGGTGCTTAACTGTGCGAAGCGATCAATTCCGATCTGTGAGTACTCGCCAGCCGAAGTAAAACGAGCCGTAACAGGTGTGGGTTCTGCTGAGAAGGCACAGGTTCAGGCAATGGTTGGGCGGATTCTTGCTTTGCCTCCTCCCATTCAGAATGATGCTGCAGATGCGTTAGCCATTGCCATTGCGCATCTTAATCGGAGTGTGAGGAGCTTTCCTGGTTCTCAGAAAACGCTATGAGGAAGATATGTGGCTAATGTCTAAAGTATGGATCGCCTGTGGAATGATCATGATGTGGTTATTCGTTGGCTGTAGTCCACAGGTCTACCATGATGTGCCACGGAAACTTGGAATGCCGGAGGCTGAACTTCTGGTGGATGGCCGCCGTATAACCATTGTTGGCCAGGATCATCAATTCGTGTTTCAATGCGGTACGCGTCAAGCGTGGGTAGATGGTGTGCAATACTTCCTTCACCGCCCGGCAGGAACACATTCTCTATCCGAACAGGATGTGGAGTTATTATATCATGCTCTGAAAGCGCCCCCCGTTGATGCATCATCTAACATTCTGACGATCTTATTGGATGCCGGGCATGGAGCAACGGATACAGGATGCCGTAAAGGTTCAACATACGAGAAGCAAATCACGCTGGCCATTGTGCTTGAAGTTAAACGGCTGCTAGAGGCCAAAGGGCATTATGTACTTTTGACGCGAGCGGATGACAGTACGCCGCATTCGCTTGATGAGCGTACAGCCATGGCTGCTCGACAGCCTATCGATGCCTTCGTCAGTGTGCATGTTAACTCTGCGGGAAATTCGTTGGCAAAGGGTGTGGAGGTATATACGCTTCCGGCGCCTGGCTGTGATGGGACAGCCATAGGTTCTTCTGCTCGGGCACCCATGGTGGGTCAATCCTACCTAGTTATGGCCACACGGCTTGCTCTGGCTGTTCAGAAAGCACTGACGGCTTTTCCCGGAGCTCCTGCGGATCGCGGTGTGCGTCATGCTCATTTCAAGGTATTACGAGACACGCCAGCCCCGGCGATTCTAGTCGAAACCGGTTTTATTACCAATCCGGAAGACTATACAGTCTTGACAAGCCCTATCAAACAGCAGCAGTTGGCGCGAGCTATCGCCAAGGGGATTCTTGATGCTTTCGCTTGGAGTGTATCGCTGAAAGACTCGGCGAACAACGTATCGCAACTCGTTTCCGTGACGGTTGGCGCAATGGAAATATAGGCGAGTGTAGGGAAGGTTATCAGCTGAACCGAAAGAATACACCCCCAACGGCTTTTGGCCGTGTGGGGGCAGATATGAAGCGGGGGAGGAGAGGGTACTTGTTTATTTTGATGCGGGCTCGTCTGGTGTGGAGACTTCAGGGGTAGTCCGATTGGTGTTTCCAGGAGCAAAGGCTTCACGATGTTCCAGCACCTTAGCGCGGATTTGCTCCAGCACATCTGGATTGTTCCTCAAATATTCTGTTGCGGCGGCAGTACCTTGTCCAATTTGTTCGTTGTCAAAGCTTAACCAACTCCCACGTTTCAGGACAACGCCAGCTGCAATGGCCGCATCCAAAACGGAACCTTCCCAGGAAATACCACGGGAATAAAGGATGTCAAACTCTGCCTCGGTGAAGGGGGGAGCCACCTTATTTTTGACAACATTCACACGTGTCCGGTTGCCAAGCGCCTTCCCTGTATTGTCCTTAATGGTGGCGATACGTGCAATTTTCATGCGTACCGAGGCATAGAACTTGAGTGCATTTCCCCCGGTGGTGGTTTCCGGACTGCCAAACATGACACCGATTTTCATTCGGATTTGGTTTGTAAAAATACAAAGTGTTTGCGTGGTTGAGAGCAACCCGGTCAATTTTCGCATTGCTTGCGACATGAGCCGCGCCTGCGCTCCCATGTGGGAGTCTCCAATATCTCCGTCCAATTCGCTTTGAGGAACGAGTGCCGCTACGGAATCTACAATAACTACATCGACTGCTCCGGAGCGAACCAGTTGTTCAGTGATTTGCAGCGCTTCCTCTCCGGAGTTCGGCTGCGAAAGCAACAGATTATCGACATCTACGCCAATGCGCTTGGCATAACCAATATCCAATGCGTGCTCAGCATCAATAAATGCCACGATTCCACCTTGTTTTTGGGCATTTGCCGCAATATGCAGAGAGAGTGTGGTTTTGCCTGAGGATTCATTGCCAAAAATTTCAATAATGCGTCCACGCGGGACGCCTCCTACGCCGAGAGCCAAATCCAAGGAAAATGCCCCGGTGGAAATAACCGGGACATTCTGCACTTCTACGTCTCCCATCTTCATAATAGAAGACGCGCCGAATTCCTTTCGAATTTGGTTTAAAACAGCATTCAGCTTGTCGGTGGAAGCGGATGAAGTCGGAGTCTTTTTCTCTGCCATAAAACAATTCCTTTAGGAGCGTAACGACCAACCGTGGTACATGATATCAAAAAGTGGCCATACGTTTATGTGCTGCCTGGTGAGGCATGGTGAATGGCTCCTGGAGCGTTTGATGGGAGGTAAAATGCAGGGAAGACGGTATCAATCGAATCGGTCAAGCATGCGGCCGTCGCGCTTTCAGTTGTGTATGAACCCACAAAATGCCTGTAAGAAGGCATGCGCTGAGGAAAGATTGAATTACCGGAGTGGAGCCGCTCGTCCAAGGTTGAAGACCTTGTGTCAGAATTCGTACAGTCGTCTGGAGTGTAGGCGCAAAGAGCGTTGCGGCAACGTAGGCTACAAGCGCTGCGCGGCCAAAGAGTAACAGGAGTCCTGTTCCTTTGCGCACTTTTACGATGTCAAAGAGGAAAAACATACCAGCAAGAACGAACAACGCCAACCCCATTGCCTGCGCGGTGAATGTAATGGTATAGATTCGTTTGATCGCGGGAATCCAACCAGAGAAAAGAATACCTCCTAAAAACAATCCGGCACCACACCAGAGAAGTCGAAACATCTTTCGCCAAGAGGTATGGTGACTGCGAAGCCATTCAGTACACTGCACGCCGCAGAGCGTCATAACACCAAACATCATGGAGGTTAAACTCCATCCATATCCATCATGATTCATGGGCAGAACGAGAGAATCTACACGAATAGCCGCATTTCCGTTTAGCGAATAGTCTCCGTATAACATGAGTAGGAGCGTATAGAGAACTGCTAACCCCCATGGAATGGTTTGGCGGATCCATTTCTTGGGAATAAGCCAAACGCAGGCCGCAATGAGATACCCGGCTGCGATAGCCTGCAGCGTGTTGTTATACGGACTAATGATTGACCAATTCAGTGTCAACAGGTTTCCCTGTACCGCCATACCGAGCACCCAAAGAAGCGAGACACGTCCAAGCACATGGCGCCAAAAACGCCAACCGGCATGTCCATCACTTAGATGTTTTGGCAAGGCAAACGGAATGGCTGCGCCGCATATGAAGATGAACCACGGCATGACCAGATCCCAAGCTCGCAGCCCTTCCCATGGAGCGTGATTTAACTGCCGAATAAACCCATTCGGGAAGATTCCCCAGGCCTGTTGTATGGCTAACAGAAAGGGTGCCGCAACGGTTAAAACAAACATGTCTAGGCCGCGGAGCATGTCCAACGCATAAAGCCGCTCTCCGGATGAGGCAGAATGCTTCTGAACGAGCACCTGTTGCAATGGGGCAGGGCTTTTTCCTGGCATGGGTGGAGGCATAGGGTTAAATCTCAAAATAGGTATAACCACGCAGGCCGTTGGCATAAGCGGCCAAAATACGCCGGCGTTCAACGGCGGAGATTCGCTTGGCTTTCATGGCCGCATCTGTCAGACGGCGGAAACGTGACACCAAGTCGGCAGTATTATATTCCACGTAGGAGAGTACTTCTTCTACGGTGTCGCCCTCCACTTCGTCAGCAAAGTCGATATCGCCGTCTTCATCCAGTCGGACGGAAACGATATTGGTGTCCCCGAAAAGGTTGTGCAGATCCCCTAACGTCTCCTGATAGGCTCCCACCAAAAAGGCTCCCAGGATATAAGTATCTCCGTCATGGACTTCATGAAGCGGGAGCGCATGCTTGACATCGTGCAAGTCAATGAACTTGTCGATCTGGCCATCACAGTCGCAGGTAATATCTGACAAATGCGCACTGCGCGTGGGCTTTTCACATAGTCGGTGAATGGGCATGATGGGGAAGAGTTGATCGATAGCCCAAGCGTCCGGTAAGGACTGAAAAACAGAGAAGTTACAGTAATAGATGTCGGCCATGGCCTCATCCAGCCCGGAAAGGTCTTCCGGTACATATTTCAGTTTTGGAACTTCTGCGCGGATACGTGTAAGAATCGCCCAGAACAGTCGGTCTGCCGCTGCATGCTGGCGCAGAGAGATGAGCCCTTGTTTGAAGGCTTTCTGTACTTCCTCGCGGTAGTAGAGTGCGTCGTTGAAGTATTCTGGCAGATTCTTGGTGCGCAAATGCTTGGCTACATCGATTAGGTTGGCAATGCATTCTGGTACGTGTGCTTCCTGAAGTACAGGGTCGGTATCGCCCTCGGCCACTTCAAACGTTGCCGTGCCCAGGACATCCATTAGCAAGACGGAATAATAACCAATCAATGCTCGCCCAGACTCACTGATGATTGTGGGGTGAGCCACGTGTTCATGGTCGCAGGCAAGCATAATACCTTCCACCACGTCTGCACAATACTCGGAAATATCATAGTTCGCGGAGCTCTCGAAGTTGGTATGGCTGCCGTCATAATCAATGGCCAATCCGCCTCCGATATCGAAGATACCCATGGGAGCGCCTTCTTTTACAAGCCCGACATAAAAGCGTGAGGCTTCCTTGATCGTGTCGCGGATTTCTCGAATATTTGGAACTTGGGATCCCAGGTGGTAGTGAAGCATTTCCAGACAATCTAGCCGCCCCGCCTGTTTCAATCGGTCAACCGCCAGAATTAGCTGGCTTGCTGTCAAGCCAAAAACGGATCGGTCTCCGCCGCTTTCACTCCATTTCCCACCCACTTTGCTGCTCAGTTTGACCCGTACGCCGATCCGTGGTTTAACGTGAAGCTCTTCGGCTACGGACAAAACAATATCCAGTTCCTCTAATGACTCCAGAACCAGAATGGTCTGCAACCCCATTTTCAGTGATGAAAGTGCCAATTGTACAAACTCTTCGTCTTTGTATCCATTGCAGACGATGTAAGCTTCCGGGTCGTGCATATAGGCCAGTGCGGCGATCAATTCGGCCTTGGAGCCTGCTTCCAGACCGTGGTGATAGGCACGCCCAAAGGTGACAACATCCTGCACTGCCTGTTGTTGCTGATTGACCTTGATCGGGTAAACCCCACGATAGACGCCTTTATAGTCGTAATCTGCAATGGCCTTGGCGAAGGATTCGTTGATCACGCGGATGCGCGAAGCCAGAATGTCGCTGAACCGTAGCAACACTGGCAAACTCATGCCACGATCTTCCAGCGCTTTGACAATTTTCTCAAAGGGTACATCCACGGGTTTACCGGCTTGCTGCAGGCGTACTGTGGCGTACCCATCGGCAGAGACGCCGAAATAACCGTGCCCCCAGGCGTCTACACCATAAAGTTCCGCACTTTTGACGGCATTCCACCCATTCAATGCATCTGAGACGCCTTTTGCCATTTTCGTTCTTTGCCTTTTCCTGTTGATTCGTGTTTCGCAACACCAGATAGCTTAAGTATAACACAAACATGGGGTGAAGCTGAGACCTTCAGGATGAAAGTATCATGGAAGCCTGTTTTTTCGTTCAGCTAAGAATAGGTATGTAGGGAGACTACGCTTAAAAAGGCTGTATCGGAGCATTTCAAGGTCGGGGCGAATCGAGAATGAACCCGCCCCAGATCGGGGGCGAATCCGCCCCGGTTTTGAGAATAGCCCATCTTGGTGCGGAATGGGAATCTTTTCGCCGTATGAGGGATTGGGTAAAAGGAAGGAAAATACCGGGAGGTGAGCATTCTTCCAAAGTAGATCGAAAACGCAACGCCCTGGCAGAGATATGAGCAGAATGGAGTAGGGAATATGTTTTTGATGGAAGAAGGCGGTGGCGTGGAATAATTGTCGTTTAATTGTTCATTTGTTTGGTCTATGGATAGGTGGCGCGGTGGACTGGTGTTGGTGGCTACATTTTTATTGAAGTCTTTTATGACTCGGCCGATTCGAAGAACCCGCACGCGCATGTGGGGAGAATGCTGGGAGATCTCAGACGGATTTGGGCAGCTTCACGGCGGTATTCGGTATCGGTAAAATGACCGGTTGCTGTATGACAACAATACAGTCAGGAATGGAGTTAATTAAAGGTATCGAGTTATCCTAAGCGAATAAGGCTTATTGTTTGAAGACAATGAAAAGAAATGTAAGGTGAGTAGGATAGGTTTTGTTTTATACTTGATTTTCCCAGAGATAATGCGGTATCTTAGGAGACATTAATGATGGAGGACATAAGGATGGAGCAACGACCTGACCGCGATGAGGTGCTCAACTTGTTTGATCAGGAGGAGCGATCATATATTCGCCGCCTGGCAGATATGTTTAGAGGGTTCTCGCAGCCGCGGGACAGCTTGGCGCACAAGGAAGCCATGCGGGAGCTTCAACGCCAGTGGGCATTGTTGTTGGGGGTGGCTATCCCGTTGACGGTGTGTGGGGTGATGTGCTCAATCACGATCGGCGGGGGGGATGTTGAAAAACCGCCAACAGAGGTGACGGTGGTGGAGCCAGCGACGGCAGATCCGTTGGAGCCGGAAGAACCGCCGCCTCCGCCGGAAACGGTTGAGCTTGAGAGTGATTTGGTCGATGCGTTCGTTACAGATGTGCCTTCTCCGCCGATAGGTGAAGTGAGGGCGGAGACGCCAACCTTAAATCCTCCAGTGCAGATGACGCCGGCCACCGTGAAGTTGGCCGGCGTGCCTTCCCGTGGTTCGGGCGGTGGGGGTATTGGCGGTGGGGTTCGCCTGGAAGGCGATATGGTGGGCATGTTCGTGGATCTTTCGCGCGATGGCAAAGGGAATTTACGGCCTGAGATGCAGGCAAGGGGAAGTTTCGTTCGGCGCGATAAGCAGTTGTTTGCCGATGTGCGCTACATGGTTGAACATGGGTTTGGGAAAGAGGCTTTTGCGCCTTTCCATGTGGTGCCGCAGCGGGTCTATTTGTCACATCTGGTTCTTCCATATGTTAAATCCGCCATTGGCCCGAGCACCTACAAGGTAGAAAAAACGGTTAAGAAGGGGGCGCCGTGGGTGGCTGTTTACAAAGGCCGGCTCCAGCCGGAGACGAGTGGTGTTTATCGTGTGGCAGGATTTTACGATGATGTGCTTGTGGTGCGCGTGGATGGCAAGGAAGTCTTGGAGTTTACATGGGAAACGCGTAACAATGGTGTAGATAAACCTACCGGAATCGGCACTGGGTGGGTTCAGAAAGATGCTGCAGTGGTTGGAAAGCATAAAATGCGCGGATTCCAAAACACGCCGTTGACTTACGGAGACTGGTTTGAATTGAGAGCAGATCAGAGTGTTTCGATTGAAATTTTGATTGGAGATAATGGTGGAGATGGTGCGGAAGGCGGTTTAACCGGCGGGATTCTTCTTGTTGAGAAGCGGGGTGAGTCGTATGTAAAGATGGCAGACGGGATGCCGTTGCTGCCGCCATTTTCGACTACACGTTTGACGTTCACCGAACGTCAGCGTTTGACTGGTCTGGCAGACCCAACGAATACGAAAACATCGGGGCACTATGCATTTTCGGATAAGCAGGTGCCGGTTATGAATACCTGCGGGAAACGATCCAAACCGATTACGCAGGATGATATTCTAGTAGATACTGGCGATCTGTGAAAACGGCCGTGGGTGATATCGTTGTTCGCCGGTCGAACATCTTACGCATGTGAGATGTGTTTGCGCAGATTGCGGCGGGAGTGAAAGCTTCCGCCGTTTATTTTTCAGGAACTACAGAAAATCTTTTAGGACATTGGCAAGGACTGGCCCCAACAGGACAATGATTGTGGCTGGGAAGATAAAGAGCAAAAGGGGAAAGAGCATCTTGGTTGGGGCTTCATGTGCCAGTTTTTCCGCGTACTCGAAACGTTCTTGTCGGAGTTGATCGGATTGTATACGCAGAATGGATCCAATACTGACACCCAACTCATCGGCTTGGATAAGGGCTGTGGTAAGGGTGCGGATTTGAGGAATACGTACACGTTCGGAAAGGTTTCGGAGCGCCATTTTTCGGGTGGTCCCAATTTGAATTTCGCGCTGCATGCGTAACAGCTCTTCGTTGAGCGGGTCCATAGCGCGGCGTTCACAGTTTCGTTGTACGGCACTCATGAAGTCCATACCAGCTTCAACAGAGAGGGTGAGCAGGTCGAGCACGAACGGAAGTGCCCGAACGATGCTTTTGGCACGTCGGCAGCGGGCGGTGCGGAGCCAATGGAGCGGCCACATCCAAGCTAGCAGGGTGCCAATGAGCCAGGGTAGAAGAGCATCCGTTCCGAAAGGAATAAAAAGGAGTGAGAGAAGAAGCCCGGTACAGAGCGGCATGAGGCATTTGAGGGCGAGAAAGTCTCGTCCGGAAAGGAGACCTTCATACCCAGCGGCAGTTAATTGCCAGGCTGCAGCACTGGCACTGGGCGCGAAGGTCGGCCGGTTGAGGAATGGTGTCAGATTGGGGGCAAGTGGAAGAAGCAGGCGGAAGGGGAGGGGGAGGGTGCGGATTTGGTTACGCCCATCCGCAAGGGTTACATAGGTGATTTGTGTGGCATAGCCCAAGACATACCATGCAATTCCAGCGGCAGACAACCCCCAGAGTAAAAGTGCAAAGAGAAGAAACGGATTCATGACCTTAGGAAATGATAGGAAATGAGTAGATGTGTTAGATGTCAATGGCAACGATGCGGCGGATCATCCATCCGCCGAGGAAGACTAACAGAGAAACGGCCAATAAGGTGGCCACACCGGGCAGGGAACAAACAAAAGGAATCATCAGGTTCGGTTTGAAAATAGCCATGCCAATACCTAGGAGAAAGGGCATGGCGCCAATGATAAGCCCCTGAAGGCGGCCTTGAGCCGTTAATGTTTTGACATGTTGGCGGATACGCAGACGAGCGCGGATGGTTTCGGCAATGGAATCAAAGATTTCCGTGAGATTTCCGCCAGAGCGCCGTGCGATATCAATAGCGGTGCAGACGAGTGTAAGATCTTCACTGCCAACACGCTGTTCAAGTGTTGCAAGAGCATCTGAAAAGCTGACGCCTACACGCAGTTGTTGAAGAAAAAGCGAGATCTCCTGTCGCATGGGGGCTTCGGTTCCATCTGCAACGGATTCAAATGCCTGGTTGATTGAAAATCCGGCACGGAGGGCATTGGCCATCATGGGAAGGGCTTCCAAGAGTTGGAGATTGAATCGCTCAAGGCGCTTGGCACGGAGGGTGCGCACAACTAAATGCGGCAGACAAAATGCTCCGGCGGCTGCAAGTGCGGAAAGTAGGATGCCAAGCGGCAGAATCCAGGGCGGATTTGTTCGGCAGAACGGCAGCATAAAAAGCAGGAATGTAGTTGCGGCAGCCACCCACCCCATGTCTACTAGACGCTTGGCCGGAATAAAGAGGAACATGTCTTCCAATGTTTGGGAGAGTTCACGCGTATAGGCGCCAGCAGCCTGCCCGGCGCTTTCCGAAAGTGCCCCAGCGATAACCCAGGTTAGCCCAGCGGCGGCTAAGCCTGACGAACAGAGAATGCTCCAGAAGAAAAGATTCATGACTGTGGTGTAAAGAGTGCGGGATCTAACTCAATGCCACGGGAGGCAAGGCTGTCGTAGAATGAGGGCATGGCTCCGGTCGCGGTCAATACACCTTGAATTTGCCCCTTGGCGTCAATGCCTGTTTGCTTGAAAAGGAAGAGATCCTGCATAACGATCTGCTGCCCTTCCATCCCGGTAATTTCCGAAACGGCAACAATTCGGCGAGATCCATCAGCAAGGCGTGATTCTTGAACGATGATGTTGACGGCACTGGCTATTTGTTCTCGAATGGCACGGCTTGGGAGTTCTACGCCGGACATCAACACCATGGTTTCCAATCGACTGATGACATCGCGCGGGGTATTTGCATGAACGGTGGTGAGTGAACCGTCATGTCCAGTATTCATGGCTTGAAGCATATCTAAGGATTCGCCACCACGGCATTCGCCAACGATAATGCGATCCGGGCGCATGCGCAAGGCGTTACGCACAAGATCTCGAATGGTTACAGCACCTTTTCCCTCGATGTTTGGCGGGCGCGCTTCCAAACGCACAACATGTGGTTGATTCAGCCGTAATTCTGCAGCGTCTTCAATGGTAAGAATGCGGTCGCTGTGCGGAATGAAGCCTGAAAGCACGTTGAGCAACGTTGTTTTTCCAGAACCTGTTCCGCCGGCCACAACAATATTCTTTCGTAAAGCTACGCAGACGCGGAGAAAGTCAGCAATAGCTGGTGTCCATGTGCCGAAACGAACGAAATCTTCTGCCGTGAGCACACGTTTGGCAAACTTTCGAATGGTGATGCAGGGGCCAATCAAAGAAAGTGGTGGAATAATTGCATTAACACGCGAACCATCGGCTAATCGGGCGTCCACATAGGGCTGACTTTCGTCAATCCGCCGCCCCAGAGGCGCCACGATTCGTTCAATAACGGCCATGACGCTGGCTTCATCCATAAAGGTTTGTTCGGAAAGCTCCAATTTCCCTTTGCGTTCAACGTATACGTGCTGCGGACCATTGACCATGATTTCTGTTACGGAGTCATCGGCAAGAAACGTCTCAATGGGGCCAAGCCGAACGGATTCATTGTAGAGTTCCTCAACCAGGGCGTCGGGTTGCAGGCCTTCTGGTAAGGCTCTGCGCGCTTTTACTTCCGTTAAAATGGTTTGGAGTGTTTCTCGGACACGCCGCCCAAGGTCTTCTTGTGAGAGTGAACTGGTAGCTAATCGTTTGAGATCCAGGCGTTTGACCAATTCAGCATGTAATTGAGCTTTGACACTTCTACGAAGCTCGGAAAGACGCCGCGCGGCGGGGGTGGGCGGTGGAGGCTCTTGTTGGAGAGCAGGTGCCGGTTGCGGTGGAGTTATTACTTGTGAGGGGGCGGGAGCAGCTAGGTTTGGTGGCTGTATCGGTTTAGCTACAGGGGCAGGCGACTCCGCCGAGGGCTGAGATTTAATTTGTACACGGAAAACGGTATTCCCAACGGTAACAATGGTTTCTGGAAGAAGCCTGGTGGTGTCGCAGATGGGGCGTGCATTGACAACGGTCCCGTTGGATGATCCTAGGTCTTCAATCCATGCTTCTGTTGGGGTAAGGATGAGTTTGGCGTGTAACTCGCTGACACTGGCATCTTCGAGCCGTAAGGCACAGTCTACACCGCGGCCAATCAGATAAGCGCCGCACGGGAGTGTAACACGTGCCGGCGGACGACCGGGGATGGCCAGGGTAATTAAATAGTCTGTCATGCGAAAACCCTTCTTACCGCTTGCGCAGAATGGTTTTCTGCCGAAGCTCATTCAGATTTTCAAGTGTTGTACGAATTCGATCGAAGTTGACCTGCGGCAACTCTTTTTCATAGTGCAAATCTTCCGGATTTCGAAGTGAAAGCGTTAAACGGCCTCGCATTTGTTCGGCAAATGTCAAAACCTCGGCCTCGTGAGGTGAAACTTCTAATGTAACAAATGAGTAGTTACCGTTCCCACCACGATAGGTTGCGGCGGTTTCCTGTCCTGTTGCGAGAACAAGCACATCTTGCAGAATGGTTAAGGTAACCAGTTCAGTGGCTCCTTCGATGGTTTTACTGGGCAGGGTGAACGTCCCAAGAACATCGACATGATCTGTTGGGCGAACCATATTGCTTACACTTGCAGCGGGTGAAACGGTGATGGAAATGGCACGCATTTTTGGGCGTAACATTCCTGCTAACCCGCGATCATCTGGGGCTCCACCTTCAATGTCACTCCATTGAAGCGGCTGTCTGGCAGAGACACCTACGGCAAGGCGACGGCCGATCAACCGAAGAGCGATATTTCCCTGCGGGCGAATGGTTTGTTCTCGCAAGGCACGTTCCGGGAAAGAAAGGATTCCCAAATCATCGGCGGTGAGCTGCGTTCCTGCTGGTAAATTCTTTGCCAGCACAACCGCTTCGATTGTCCGATTCCTGCGGGCGAAAGCCGTTTTTTCTTCCTGCAATGCACGTTCTTTCGCGGAGATATATGAGCCTGTAAGGAAGGCTGCAAGGAGGCCAATCGCCACAGAGGCTGCCAAGATAATCTTCTGCTTCACGGGAGTTCCTTTTTCAGAATCAGCATTGCGTGTGTTTGCTTACCATCATTGGATGCCTGGGCAAAAAGTGTTTGATGACCTTTTTGCCAGACTCTGGCGCCTCGAGCTGTCCACCCAGCCTGCTTTGCGGAGGCATCTAGTGCCGCCAGCGTATCTTCTGGGGTTTGCGCGGTCGTTCCGCTGACAAATTGGCTGAGCCCGGTATCGACTACATAGTCGCATGTGATGGGCCAGGGTGGTAATTCATCAGGGTAAACACATTGTCCGCGCAGAGACCCCAAATCAATATTCGAGAAGAGATAAACAAGTCGCCCGACAATGAGGCTCTTGCCGCGTGCTTTTCGCAATGGGGTTGCACTGGATGTCTCGGGAAGCTCCCAGACGTCTGCAACAACGGACACACCGTTTACTTGCAGGCTTTGTGACATGATTTGCTGCGCATGGAGTTGCAGCAGAATGTCTTCAGGTTTTTGTTGCGTCAGGTGCTGGAAGATATCCCCCAACAACAACCCGGCTACAGCGAGGAATCCGATCAGAAAAACTTTTCGAAACAAAGGTCGTTTCAGTGCTTTCATGTTCTCCAGTTTAACAGAATATGCGGTAAAAACCAATCGTAGGATTTTTCATTTCATATAGCGAAACGTGGTTATGCGGGCAACGACGTGGAGGGGTAATATGAGTATTTTGATACTTTTGCTGAGATAACCGATTATATGTTCTATTTTTAATTTAGGAGAACACTTTCTGGTCATAAGGGTTAAGCAGCTTTTCACGGAACATGAGGTTAGACGGCTTTATGCGTGACTAAAAGATGCAATTAAATGATTACAAGTATAAATACCGCCAGAGGATGCGCATGATTTAGTTGCTGGGCTGCATGCGTCTTAGGGAACAGTGATGCTTCATTTTTCGTGTATACGCTAGACTAAACGTAATCCATTTAGGGGTTAGTAGGTACATCCTGGAGCAAATGGCGGGAGCGGCTTTCCTGTGTTGTAAGCCCAAGGGCTTTCAATGTTTCAAGATGAGGGGTTAGGTCTGCGATGTCGCGTGTAATGTGAGCATCGGATCCGAGAGATAATTGAACGCCTTCCTCTAGACAGATTCGGTAAAATTCCAGCTCGAACGGGTTCTTATGATGATTGATTTCTGCGGCTATGTGTCGTTTTGCTAGGAGTTTGGCGACTGGGCGGTAGAAATGCCGTGGCACGGGTCGTTTGCTCCACGTCCAATAACGAAAGGGATGAGCTAGAATTTGAATGGGGCTTTCGAGTAGCCGTTCGATATCCCGCATCCAAGCATATTCGGTTTCTGCCTGTGTGTTTCCGGCCTGGATGTCTGGGATTTCATGGATGGCACCAATCAACATATCCCATCCGTTTTGATCTTGCGGAGCCAAACAGAGTTGCCCATTACTTAATAGATCTACTTCTAATCCCATACGAATGCGTTTACCAAAAATTGGACGTATGGTTTGGGCAAGTGTCTTATATGCAAGCATCCGGCCGCGTTCTGAAGAACCCCAGGTGCGAGCTACAAGGTCGAGATCTGCCTGCCAGTAGAACTTTAACGCATCGGAAGGAAAATACAGGGCAAATGCGTGTTCAGAAAAGCCCTGTGTGCGGATTCCGAAAAAATGTGCTAGACGGGCGGCGTCAAAAAGATCAATACCACGCCCGCAATAAGCGAATTGTGTGTGGGCATGCCAGTCATCGAGGGGTTCTTGCAACGAAAGATCAAGCCATTTGTTGCGGTAGAGACAACGTAAAGGGGACGCGATTTCAGGAGGGCTCCCTGAATGACAAAGCAGCCCATGACGGGCACTTTCGGCAATAATGGGAAGGAGTGTTGAAGACGGAGAAGATGCGCTAAAGTTGAAAACGACAGAACTTGGCCGTTCATGATGCCATGCTAATGCTTTAATGGCTTTATCCAGAATGTATGGAGCCAATGGATGCTGGACGAGTGCGTCCGGAAGTTCTAGGGGGTAGGCCTGACTCATGGTGAAATCCGATGGATTTTAGGCTATAAGTTGGGCCATTGAAACGTTGTCCACAGGTGCATTACACCAATGGCGACTACGGTGCCTGTAATCATACCCCCAAGCACTTCTGTACGGGTGTGGCCAAGCATTTCTTTAAGTGGTTTTGCGGAAAACTTCCGTTCAAAAAAGAGCTGGCGGGTCAGTTTGTTTAGCAAACGAGCCTGAAGCCCGGCGGCTCGACGTACGGTGGCGGCATCAAACATGGTGATGGTTGCAACGACACTGGCTACAATCGTAATTGGATCTGCCCAGCCACGCCCTAATCCTAGGCTTACAAAAACACCTACAACAAGAGAAGAATGCGCACTTGGCATTCCCCCGGTACTCATCAGATAGGTAAAGTCAAGACTTTTTGTGCGAATGGCACCGCGCGTCATTTTGATAATTTGCGCAATGCACCACCCCATAAACCCGCTCCAAAAATAAGGGGTTGCGAAATATTGCCACACGCACCAATCGAGCATATGCGTATTCGCTGCCGTTGCCCCAAGCATTATTTTTCCTCCGAAGACCCCTTCAATACGGCAATAAAGGCTGATTGCGGTACATTCACCGAACCAAACTCCTTCATCCGCTTCTTACCTTCTGCCTGCTTTTTTAACAATTTCTGCTTGCGCGTTACATCTCCGCCATAAAGCTTGGCGGTAACGTCCTTACGGAAGGGACGAATATCTTCTCTGGCAATGATGGTTCTTCCGATACAGGCCTGTACGGGGATTTTAAACATGTGTGGAGGAATGGTTTCGCTCAATGCTTTGCACATTTGTTTTCCACGAGCCACGGCGCGGTCGCGGTGAACCATGCAGCTGAATGCATCTACCGGCTCTCCATTGAGCAGAATATCCATACGTACAATATCGCTGGGCTGATATCCATGCGGCTCATAGTCCATAGAGGCATATCCTCTAGAAATCGACTTAAGCGTATCATGGAAATCAATTAGGATTTCATTCAGGGGCAAGATACAGGTAAGGATCACACGTTGTGCGTCAAGCGTTTCGGTACAGTCCACAACACCACGTCGTTCCATCACCAAACGCATGATGTCTCCCATGCACGTATTCATGGTGATAATACGTGCCTTGATTACAGGTTCCTCAATCATCTCAATACGCGTGGGATCCGGCAAAAGTACGGGGTTGTCAATTTCCATAACGGAACCGTCTTTTAGGGTAACCTTATAAATAACAGCCGGATGTGTATTGATGATATCGAGTTGAAATTCCCGCCGCAATCGTTCTTGAACAACCTCCATGTGGAGCAGGCCAAGAAATCCACAACGGAATCCAAAGCCTAAAGCCACAGAGCTCTCGGCATGAAACGTAAATGCGGAATCGTTGAGATGTAGCTTTTCCAACCCGGTACGCACCTTATTGTATTCATCTGTACTGACCGGGTAGATTCCACAGAAGACGGTCGGGTGAATCTCTTTGAATCCGTGAAGCGGAACGGATGCACCATCTCGGTCAGATGTGAGCGTGTCGCCGATCTTGATTTCCGCTGGATCCTTGATGGCTCCAACGATATATCCTACTTGGCCTGGCTCCAATACCTCAACGGGCTTCTGGAAAGGGGAAAAGATGCCGACTTCCTTCACGGGCGTAGTTTGCCCCGTACTCATAAAGCGCAGGGCATCACCTGCCCGAATAGAACCGTCAACTACGCGAACATATGTGATCACACCACGATAGACATCAAAGACAGAATCAAACACCAGCGCACGCAAAGGCCCGTTTGGATGATCGGTTTTAGGCGCAGGGAATCGCTTTACCAACGTTTCTAGAACCGCTTCTACACCCTCTCCAGTTTTGGCCGAAATCTTGAGTTCTGGATCCACTGGAATCCCTAACACATCTTCGATTTGTCGAATAACTTCCGGGACGTTTGCGCTGGGTAGGTCAACTTTGTTAAGCACTGGCAGAATTTCAAGGTTGGCATCAATGGCCAGGTAGGCATTAGCGACTGTTTGTGCTTCAACCCCCTGTGCTGCATCTACCACCAAGATGGCGCCCTCGCAGGCTCCCATGGCACGACTTACTTCATATGCAAAGTCCACATGCCCTGGAGTGTCTATCAGATTGAGCCGATAGCATTGGCCATCCGATGCAGTATATTGCATGGAAACGGGATGGCTTTTGATGGTGATTCCGCGTTCTCGCTCCAGATCCATGGCGTCAAGCGTCTGCTCTTTCAGCTGTCTCGGGTCAATGGCACGCGTCAATTCTAAAATACGATCCGACAGCGTGGTTTTACCATGATCGATATGCGCAATGATACAGAAGTTTCGGGTATGGGCGAGGTCGTCGTTAAAATCGTTGCTCATAAGGCACAAATTCTATCAAAGATGAACAAAAAGAACGACTCGGTACAAGTGGTGAAACAGATGTTTCTGTGGAAGATGTGTGGAATAATGCTTGGCTGGGATGTGAAAAAGGGTGTGAAAGTTGAGGATTTTCCTCCCATTATCTAAGAGTTACGCGTTTTTATGACACAAGAATGTGAAGCAGAATGCGTGTTTTGATCCCTCGTAAGATAGTGCAGAACAGGTACTGTTGGAGGTGTCTGTAAGAATGTTGTGCGACTTACGGATTGTTGGAATGAACCCACAAGATTAGAATGCGTATGTGTCACAAAGGCTCTCAGGCCATATGATGATATTCTCGTTGACCGCGTTACCTAATACTTCCTTCCTTGCGATACTTTTTGTTACAATGAATGGCCATGAAGATTTTGTTTTTTATTCTTTCCATATGTGCCGCTTTGCCATTATGTGCAGCGGGAACAACGCCTCAAGTGGAGGTTACCCACCGGATGACGCTTCTTGCGATTCAGGTGGGTATAATTTTGTTTGCTGCGCGATTCGGGAATTTGCTCTTTACGCGGCTGCGCTTGCCGAGTGTGTTGGGTGAGTTGTGCGCAGGTATTTTGATTGGCCCCTTCGCGTTGGGAAGATGGATTCCTGGGTGGTGTTTTCAGGCGTTTGCGGGTTCGCCGGTGGTTGTGGCGCCAGAGTTGTATGGACTTTGTACGGTGGCCTCGGTCGTGTTGCTATTTCTTGTGGGTGCGGAGACGGATTTGCGCATGTTTATGCGTTATTCTGCCGTCGGCTCTCTTGTTGGAGTTGGCGGAGTTGTGGTGTCCTATTTCTCTGGCGCGGGAGTTGGGGTCTGGTTGCTTGGATTGGAGTGGACGGATCCGACAGCAATTCTGATGGGCGTTATGAGCACGGCGACCTCTGTTTCCATTACTGCGCGGATTCTTTCCGAACGGCGGAAGCTAGATTCTCAGGAGGGGGTTACCATCTTGGCCGGAGCCGTGATTGACGATGTGCTCGGTATTATCATGTTGGCCATCGGTATGGGAATGATCGCGGCAAAAGCAGCAGGTGAATCGGTTCAATGGTCGCATATCAGCCTGATTGCGGGACGTAGCTTCGGGATTTGGGTCGGAGCCACGGTGGTGGGATTATTGCTTTCCCGAAAAGTAGCACGTTTGCTCAAACCCTGTGGTTCCCATGGTGAAGTTGCTGTTTTGGCGTTAGGTCTAGCGCTTTTGGTGGGAGGACTTTTCGAGAAGGTCCATCTGGCCATGATTATTGGTGCGTATGTAACAGGGCTTTCCTTCTCGCGTACGGAAATGGGGATTATGATCCAGGAAAAGCTTCATGGGTTGTATCAATTTCTTGTGCCGATCTTCTTCGTGGTCATGGGGATGATGGTGGATGTCTCCAAGTTTGCGGATAAGCAGGTCTTGTTGGTAGGATTGGTCTACACAGGTATCGCCGTAGCAGCCAAAGTGGTTGGGTGTGGTTTGCCGACTCTCTGTTTTGGATTTACGCCCATGGGGGCACTGCGAGTGGGGTTGGGCATGGTGCCACGTGGAGAGGTAGCATTGATCATTGCAGGCATTGCCGCAGCCAATGGGCATCAAGAGGTACTTGGTGTTGCGGTGCTTATGACGTTGCTGACCACCTTAGTTTCTCCGCCCCTGTTATTGGTGGCGTTTAAGCTCAAGTGGCGTGGCCATCGGCATTTGCCGGATCGTCATACCGGGCCGGAAGCCGTGTATCATTTCCCGAATCACACGGTCACCAACAATGTCATGGCCAAAATTGTGCAAAATCTTACGAAAGAAGGTTTCTTTGTTCACCAGATTGATCCGGCTCAGGGGCTTTATCAGGCGCGCCGTGCAGATACGGTCTTGAATATTCTCTGCGGGGATGAAACCATCACGTTTTCTGCAACGGCTGCTGTGATGCCTTTCGTTCGAGTGATCATGGCTGAGTCATTAGCTGAGTTTGAAGCTGTATTGGAGGCTTTGCGCAAGCCAATTACAGAACGTGCGCATTTGGGAATTGCTGATGCACCTGCGCCGGAAGCAGCTGGCAAAATTGGAAACCCCCGGATTTCTATTCTATCCCGCTATGTTAAGGAACAGAATATTATTCCCCACCTGCAGGCGAGGGATCGGAATGGTATTATCCATGAGATGCTTGCGCGTTTGCACGCGACTGGAGCGTTGCAGAATGTGGCGTTGGCGGAAGCAGAAGTCATGCAGCGTGAGAATATTATGTCAACGGGTGTGGGTTATGGCGTAGCCTGTCCCCATGCGCGAACATCTGCGGTTAAGACACTGGTTTGCGCGGTGGGCATTACGGACTCTCCCGTTGATTTTTCCGAGGACGAGGAAAGCCGCGGATGCCGTATTATTATCCTTACTCTGACGCCCAACTCGGCTAATAGCCCGTATATGACCTTTATCACGGCAATTCTTACGGCGTTGCGTTCTTCCGCCAAACGTGAGGCGCTGCTGACGGCACAGACTGCGGCGGAAATTCGAAAAGGATTGATGACGCCATGAAGCGATTCATTCGAGGCTTGATGGTTTGGAACATGGGGCTTCTGCTTTTGAGGGGCAATGTATGGGGAATGCCCGCCAGATCCTATTATGAGTTGATCATCCGAAAAGAGCCGTTCGGAGCAATGGCGGCTGAACATTCGAACGCGACTGATTCTGTTACAGCGGTTGATGCGGAAAGAGTGCGTGAGGAATCTAATAAAATCCAACTTTGCGCCATGACGTTCACCCCAGATGGTCGAACTGCGGTTGGGCTGATTGATAACGGTGTCTCTCCACCGGCTTACATCACGCTTTTTGAAGGTGAAACGGCGAATGGGTTATCGCTCTTGTTTTCAGATTTGGATCGTGAGATTGCTACATTCAGGCGCGATGGGGTTGACTTCACACTCGCATTGGGACTTGGGTTGATCGAGACAATCACTCCGGAACGCTTTGCGCAGCAGCAACAACAGGCGGAAGAACAGGCCGCCAGACAGGCGGAACGGGAACGGAAAAAGCCGAATTCACTGGCCGAACAACTTGTGGCCATGCAGTTGAGTTTGCCGCCAGATGTGGAGGCTCCGCCGCTTCCGATTCCCCAAGCTGATCCGGAGGACTTTACGAAGAAATTTGATCCAAACAAGGAGGCCGCCGAACCTGAGACGGAGCGGGAGGCTTTGGTTCAGGCTGGGGTGGAGCAATTGAAAGAGGCCATGGCTGCTGGCGAGTCTCCACATGATTATCTCCAAAGGCTTGTGGTACACCGGCAGGAAGAGGTCAAGCGGCAGAGGGCTGAACAGCAGGCCGCCAAAGCTGCGCTTGAGGAGCAGTTGGCCGCAGGGGCGCTTTCCGCAGAGGCTCAGGCTCAGCTTCGTAGGCAGGCAAATATTGATCTGATGAAAAAAGGTGTTGAGCCGCTATCCCCGATCAATGATCTTACGCATGAAGAACAGGCCGCCATTGATGCGGCGCTGAATGCTGTGCAGCCATGAGACAAGCCCGGCTGCCCGTTATGCCTAAAACCCTGTGGCTTTGTTTGTTGGTTGGCGGAGCTATTCTGATTCCATTTTTTCTTTTTGAAGCTCCAATTGAAACCTTTTTTAATACGTTTGCTACGCAGGAGGGCGGAGAACGCTGGTGGGTGGCGGGGATTTTGTTTGCTGCACTTGCGTTGGATATTTATCTTCCAATTCCCAGTAGCTTGGTCAGTACGCTTTGTGGAATTTTTTTGGGTGTTTGGGGAGGTTTTTGGCTCTCATGCACGGCCATGACGGTGAGTGGTGTACTGGGCTACTGGACGGGGCTTGCGTGTGCTAGACGGGCTCGCATGCTGTTAGGTGTGAAGGAAGCTGTCACGTTCGAGCGGTTCTTTCAACGGCATGGTTTGTGGGTGATTGTGGCTTTGCGAACGATTCCTGTTTTGGCGGAAGGTTCCATGTTGTTTTCCGGAATCAGCCGTCTTCCGTTTAGACGAATTCTGCTTCCCTTGATGTTGGGGAACGCAGTAGTTTCGATGGTGTATGCCGTGGTAGGTGCATGGGGAAAGTCAACGGATGCCATGGTGCCAGCTTTCGGTTGTTCTATTCTGGTTTCGGCGGGAATGATGGGGAGTCTGCGGTTTTATCAGAGATGGTTGTCGGAGTCGGCTTCTGTACCGCATTGAGGTTAGCTGTCCCTGAACGTTGAGTGGATGGTTGAGCATTGAACGATTAGGCGTTACTGAAGGGTAACGCCGTTTTGTTTGTTTAGAATGAAGATATAAACACATGTAAGAAGTGTTTGGAAGTTATCTGGGAAGGGAAGAATAAAGGAAGTGGGCTGGGGCTTTTGAGATAAGTGCTGTTCCAGGTTCTTCTTGACTTGCGCAGGCTTCGGGGCAACTTATAAATCAGTGCGTTTCGGATTTACAGGTTAAACTGCTTGCAAGGTATTGTAGGATACGGTTGAATAATTTCACACGAAAATGTAAAGGGTTGCGGAAATACGGCGTATGGAGATTCCGATCGAAGAGAAACACGGTGCCGTATGAATGGAGGTTTGTTATAGTAATTCACCATGAACGATAAGGATGTGTTGCCTGAACCTAAAAGCCTTCAATCGGTGATCGGAGCTCTGCTGTTTGCTTCTGAAGTTCCGCTTTCCGCTGAGGATTTAAGAAAGATTCTCCAAACGGCGGGGAAAGATGCAGAATCGGGATCCCCGGCAGCCACGTTTGCTGCGGTGAGTTTACGGCAGATCAAAAGTTATCTCGCGGATATTGCAGCTACGCTTGGCTACTCCGATTTGGGACTGCGTCTGTGTGAGGAAGATGGACGCTTTTCGTTGCGTACCATCCCGGCTGCAGCACCCTGGCTGCGTGTATTACTGCAGGCACCTGCTCCGCAGCGTCTATCGCGTTCGGGGTTGGAAACACTGGCGATTGTTGCCTATCGGCAGCCAATCAGTCGTGCTGAAATTGAGTCGGTTCGCGGGGTTTCGGTGGATCACACACTCCGGGCTCTATTGGAGTTGAATTTGATTCGCACGGTGGGGCGGAGTGAATTGCCGGGGCGTCCCTTTTTGTATGGTACCACCGCAACGTTTCTTGAACATTTCGGCTTGAAGAATCTCCAGGAGCTTAACGAGGCGCTGGGTGAATAGATCCGACTGCAGGGGCGAGATGGAGGTGGTTCCCGTTCGCCATCTTTATATTCATGTCCCCTTTTGTTCGGGGCGGTGTGGATATTGTGCCTTTGTCTCCGGCTTGCCGGTTCAGAGCCCTGCGATTTATGTGGAAGCGGTTCTGGCAGAGGCTGTACGGTCACGGGCGATGTTGTCAATGCCGCTTGAGACGATCTACTGCGGGGGAGGAACGCCTACGCTTTTGGGTGCAGAGGGCTTCCACCGGCTGGCAGTTTCCGGGGCTTTTCGGTTGGTTCCCGGTGGGGAATGGACTGTTGAAGCGCATCCGGCAACAGTTACGCCAAAACTGTTGGCGGCTTTGGTTCAAGCAGGGGTGACGCGGCTGTCAATAGGGGTACAGAGTTTTGATGAGAAAACACTTCAGCTGTGCAACCGCCGGCATTCGGTACGTCAGGCTTTAGAGGCGATTGCCTGTGCACAACAGTTCTTCTCGGATGTTGGGATTGATCTGATTGCCGGGCTTCCCATGGTGTCATCATCTGTTTGGCGGGATACGGTAGAGCAGGCGGTGGCGTTGGGATTGCAGCATGTGTCTGTGTATGCGCTTTCGATTGACTCGGGGAGTGTTTGGCATAAGCAGGGAATGACGGAGCCAGATTCAGATTGTGTATGTGATGCGGTGGCTTGGGCTGCAGAACGGTTGTTGCAGGCAGGATTCGTTCGATATGAAACATCCAATTATGCACGCCCGGGTTTTACCTGTCGGCATAATCTGAATACATGGCATGGGGGGGATTATCTTGGGCTTGGGCATGGCGCAGCCTCGCGGTTAGGAGCTTTGCGGAGGTCAGGAGATGGCACGGAAGTCTATCTTGAACCTCTTGAAGATGCCTTGGAGCGTACGTTGACGCAGCTGCGACTGAATAGGGGGTTTTCGGTTTCGGCTGTGGTTTCCGATTATCCGGTGTTGGCACCGTATGCACGCTTTTGGCAACGCAAATTGGAAGTTTTTTATCACCAGGGATTGTTGACGGAAAACTTCGCACCGACTACACGCGGTTATGAAGTATTGGATGCAATGCTTCGGGAATTGACCTGCGTGTGTATCTGAATCTGACGTTAGCGGTGATCAAAAGGGCGGACACGGCAGGGCATTTTAAGGGAACAAAAGCCCTGGATAAAACGCACGCCATACCAGAAGTGTGTTCCAATAATGCCCATCCACAAGGGGATGATCCAGCGCCATGCCGGGGCTTCTAAAATTGCATCGGTGAGGGTGGTCAACAAATAAAGTCCACAGATGAAGATATAGGGCACAAATAAAAAGGGTGCCCACAATGCCGCGACGGGTCCTGCCAATACACCAATCACAAAAAGGCTAGGAAGAGAATAGGAAAGTCGTCTGGAATTGAATCCGATACAACGCGCAAAGTAGCCGCGATGCAGGGCGTAACGCCCTACTTGGCGCAAATGCGGTCCGAAGATGGGGCGTCGGTGATGGTACACAACAACGCGCGGGTCATACCATAAGGTGTACCCTTGCTGCTGTAAGTCGGCACAAAGAAGCGTATCTTCCCCTGGCCAGAAGTCTTCGCGGAACCCATGAATCGCATTAAACGCAGCTTTTCGAACGAATAGATTGCAGCTTGGAAAATCTTCTACACGACGTAAAGCGCCCTGAATGAAGTATCGGTAACGGAAATTGCCGGAAACAAGCGGAGACGCAAAGATGAGACCGGAGAGTTGCGCATTCGGCGGATCTTCCGGAGGCGTTAACCCAGGCCCGCCTAGGGCATCGATAGTTGGAGTGGATTCAACGTTTGTAAAGCGTCTGGCTGCTTGGGCAAGCCAGTCTGGCCTTGGATAGGCGTCGTCATCAATAAAAACCAAAATGTCGCCAACAGCCGCGGCAGCTCCGAGGTTGCGTTTTTTCGCTGGGCGGACACTTCCCGTGGCAAGGATACGGAACCGGTAGTTTGTCTCCGGGCGGACAAGCAGCCGGTCGGGCAGGAACAGAACTTCAAAGTTTCGATAGGTTTGCGCTTTCAGGGCGTCAATCAGTTTTCTCAGGACTGGGCTGTCTCCAGGGCAGGCAACAATAATACTGAACAGGGGTCCATGCGATGGATCCGGAAGCGGTGGGAGTGGAGTTAAACTGGCATAATAATGCAGAATGCGTGCCCGGTAGGCGATGGCGAGCGTGTCTAACAGCGTTCGCCAGAAGACTTTCCAGGAGAGACAGCCCCATTTGTTCCCGAAGGTTAGGACGCGAACCGGAGCTTCGGCGATAGGAATATGACTTTCTCGAGCAGCGGCTAGGAACTCTAAATCAAATGCAAAACGTTTTACCAGTACCTTTTCCGCGAGTATGCGTAATTCATGGGTATGAAAGAGTTTCATGCCGCTTTGTGTATCGTGGATCCCCAACGGAAGCAGGCATTGCGTAAACCCATGATAGAGAGTACTAAAAAATCGTCGATGAAGGGGATATTTCACTTCAGCACAGGCATGACGCTTACTTCCCACAATAATTTTTGCCTGGGTGGTTTCTGCCGTCAGACAAAAGGCTGGGAGCATGGCCGGATCCAAATCCAGATCGCCATCCAGAAGAAGTGTCCAAGTTTTTGTCACGTATTGGAGCCCGGTGAGAATGGCGGCGCCTTTGCCTTGATTTTCGGGCAGAAAAATCGGATGACAAGCCGGATGCGTGGCGGCAAATGAGGCGATGGCTTCCGCCGTATCATCGGTACTGCCGTCATCAACGGGAATCCACTCACACGCAAGCCCGATGCTTTGCGCCCACGATGCGAGGACGTTCAGATTCTGCCAGGTGAGGTCTTTCCCGACACAGTGAAAGGGAAGAATAACAGAAAGGCCGCCGGTTCCGAAGAACCGGCGGATAACAAGGCTGTCTTCTTCTACGGCCGTCATGCCAACTGATTATGGATCCAGATTGGTGAGCGTCGTTCCATCATTCAGGTCAATTCGCCGATAATAACAATTGCGGGGCTGCCCGGCTTTATTCTTGGTGTGGCAGATATTGCCACGGCGCGGACGAACGAAGTAAACGAGGGAATTTTGTTCGCAGTTGACGCGAGCTTCCAGAACCTCAAACGTTTCGCCGGAAGTTTTACCTTTTTCCCAGAGTTCATTCCGTGAGGTGGACCACAGGGTCAGGGTACGCGTTTTGAACGTCAGCTCCATGGCCTGCCGGTTGGTATAGGCGATGAGGATCACTTCATGCGTATCCACGTGTTGGATGGCAACGGGGATCACATGATCTTTTTCTTCTTTGATATTCGCGGCAACTTTAGCAATCTTTGTAAAGTCCAAATTGAGTGTTAAACTTTCTTCGCAGGCGTGTGACATGTTGAACCCTTTGTCGGAGAATGAAGATGACGAGATTTATGGTTTGGCCGGAGCTTTCAATTCTTCGGCGCCTTTGGAGGTATCTTTAGGTTCCGACTTACCGCCGCAAAGCATAACGATGGGTTCCGTGATGTCAAGGGCGGGTTTGACATAGGCTACCGCATTCTTATAAATCACGGCATCCAATCCGCGTTTTTTCGCATAGGCGGTAATATGAGCCTGAATCTCCTGTGTTGTTCGCTTGATTAACCTAGCTTCCAGCTCGGAAAGTTCACGGCTCCGCCCGGCCATTTTCTGTTCAGCGGCTTCACTTTCGCGTTGAAGCTCGGTATATTTTGCCTCGCACTGCTGGCGGAGTTCCTCGACTTTTGCCGGCGCAAGCATAGGGTTTTGAGCTTCTTTGACCTGTTTTTCAAGGTCTGCACGCTTGGCATTTAGTGTTTCACGAAGGGTGTCGCGTTCCTTTGAAAACTCTGCTAAGGTGTCTTCTAACAGTTTTTTGTCATTGGGTGTATTGGGATGCCGCGCCAGAACGGCTTCCATATCTACAATAGCCATCCCTTGTGCGAAGGTCGCGGCAGCGATGAATAAACTCAGGGCAAACAGAGCCGATTTCATAGGGTTCCTTTCTTAACTCAGTCTACGATACCGAGAGAGAAGGTAAAGACTTCCTCCTCGGTGTCATCGTCGTTGGTGACAGGCTTGGCTACATCCAAACGAATCGGGAATTTGGCCAAATCCAAACGCAGCCCGCATCCGACAGACCATAACAGGTCGCCGCCGAGGTCGCAGAAGTCTTCGCCCACCGCTCCCACATCGGTAAAGACCGCAAAGCGCAGGATGGAGGTCAGTGGAATGGAATATTCCAGAGAGGCACACCAAAGAGTCTGCCCGCCAATAGCCACGTGGTCGCCACGTTTACCCGTGTGTTGGTAAGCCTTGGGGCCGCCATCGCGGAATTCAAACCCACGAAGCGTTCGAGCGCCGCCAATAAAATAGCGATCAAACATCGGCACACTGCCACTATAGTCTTCCACTGTATCAAACCGGAGCCGCGTTTGAATGACGTGCTCCAGCCAGGGGCTGAAATAGTGATTGAAGGTAAAGCCGAAACCATAATCTTTGGCATCTCCGCCGATGCCGACTTCCGCATAGGCTAGGCTGTTCCAGCCGGCAGTTGGGAAGAATGGGCGGTTACGATGTTCTTCGCTCCAGAATGCGCGCAACTTACTGTTGATGCCATCGGCTTGATTGGTGAAGCTGAACGCGTCTCCTGCTGGAGTGTACCAGACACCGGCATCAACGTCGTGATAGTCCACTTTTTCCAAGGTATAGCGAACACCCAGACGATCGAGCTGCAAATCACCAAAGGGTGTGGCCAGCGGAACGGGTTTCCAGGATAGCGTAAAGGCCGCCCCTGTGCGAATTTCATCATAGTGATCAAACCACCGCAGGCGACGATAGCCGTTGACTGTGAATGCGAGCGGCATGTCAAACAGCCACGGCTGCGTCCAACTCAAATCGATAGTCTGGCGGCGGTTGCCGATTTCCGCCCGGGCACTGGCGCGCTGTCCGCCACCGCGAAATCCGTTGGAGGGGTTGAATATGTCAAAGTTGGGCTGTGTGACGCCGGCTTGGACGAATATGTTATCCACCGTACTGATACCTATGCCGAACGAGGTTTCCATGGTGGGTTTTTCACGCACACTGAACACCAGATCGCGTTCTCCCGGAGTGGCCGTCTTCACCGTGTAGGCCGTTACCCCGCTTTCGTCCTGAAAATAGTTCAAGTTTCGGATGCGGGCTTCTGAACGCTTGACCAGACGCTGATCGTAAAACTCTCCGGGCTGAATGGCCAGTTCTCGGCGGATAACTTTGTCTTGTGTAATGGCATTCCCGCGGATCTCGATGTTTCGTACACGCACTTGTTCGCCTTCGGTTATGCGATAAGTCAGATCAATCACCGGCTCAGTTTCGCGAGCGACCATCGTGGTTTGGGCGTAGGTGTCAACATATCCGCGTGAGCCGTAATAGAGCTCCACCGCCTCACGTACGGCATGAAGCGCGGCGGCTGTGGCACGACTAGAACCCTGGCGGTTAAGCGCTTCCTTTGCCGCGGCCTCTAAGGCGGCGTTTGGATAAACGGTCGCACCGTTAACGGTGATATTACCAATCGTATAGCGCGGACCTTCCGTGATCTTAAAAACGGCATCCACTTTTCCATCTGCCGGATCTTTTCCCACAGGGCGCAGCTCTACATCGGCAATCTCGGCATCCAAATAGCCGGCATCGGTGTAGAGGTTCAGTACGGCCGCTCGGGCATCGTCTAGTTTGTCGTCCGAAATCGGCAAATCGGTGAACCACCGCAGAGGGTTCCACAGGGGGCGCCACCCAAAAGCGCCTGCCAGCGTATCATGGTCAAAGACGGTGTTTCCTTCAAAACGATAGTGTTGAATACGCCGCTCGGTGCCGGGCTGCACGATAAAGGTTAGGAAAGCATATCCCGGGGCTTCGGCATCCCGCATGCTCGGAATAACCTTTGCGTCAACAAACCCTTCTTTGACTAATTTATCACGAAGCCGTCCGGCGGCGGCGGCGGCGATGGCTTCATCCACACGTTCCAACCGCGTGAGTTTGACGGCATCCTCCGCTTTGCCCATTCGAATGGCGCCGTTTAATCCTTCAATAGCTGGATCAGCGGCGAGCTGCGGGCGGCGGCGAACGGTGTAGATAACGACCCAGTTACCCTGTTCATCCTGCCC